>Ga0308166_1000063_pt1 | contig 249018 bp, 208 predicted proteins | sample PhyCR2_2_FD_202137 | JGI IMG/M metagenome (GOLD analysis project Ga0308166, IMG submission 202137) | Phyllosphere microbial communities from UC Gill Tract Community Farm, Albany, California, United States - DLSLCC.R2 | ecosystem: Host-associated > Plants > Phyllosphere > Unclassified | place...
CGCGAGCAAGCGCACCACGCAAAGCAAAAGTTTGGCGGCGCGCAGCTGCCTGGGCCTGCGTATCGCTTCGCATAGCGGCAACAAAAAAACCCCCGTTTGAAAAAACGGGGGTTTATCAACAATCTGAATGCGCCCGAGGGCGCATTGTTTTTTGCTGCGGGGGATTTCTAAATCTGGAAATCCACGGTGGCGGCCTGCCCGGCCGTTGGCCGCAGGTGCGTGCTGTCCTCCTCCCCCGCGCCGCCGCCCTTGCCATGCAGCGCAATGTCTGCGCTGTTCAGCGCGCGGGCACAGCTGGCCGCAAACAGCAGGATGGCGGACGAGAAGTAGATCCACATCAGCAGCACCACCAGCGAGCCGGCAGCGCCATAGGCCGAGACCACGGCAGCGGTGGACAGATACCACGCCAGCACCTGCTTGCCGATGGTGAAGAGGAAGGCGCCAATCGCAGCACCGGCAATCAGAAAGCGCAGCCGGGGCTTGGTGCCGGTGCCGATACGCATCATGCCGACGAACAAGGTGACGGTGATCAGGAAGGACACGGTCTCGTTGATGACGCCCAGCAGCATGCCGGGGGCCTCGATATGCAACACGGCGCCGGCCCAGCGCGTGGTCATGCTCAGCATCGTGGTGAGGACCAGCGATATCAGCATCAAAAAGCCCAGCACCAGGATGTAGCCCAGGCCCCGCACCCTCTGCACCAGCGAATACCACCAGGGCGTGCCGCTCTTGTCAACCTTCTCGCCATGGTTCCACAGCCGCTCCAGCGAAGTCTGCAGCTCCACAAACACCCCGGTAGCACCCGACAGCAGCATCACAAAACCAATCGCCGAGGCAATCAGGCCCTGCGACTTGGTCTGCGCACTCGACAGCGCGCCGCGCACCACATCGGCCACCTGTGAGCCCATGATGTCTTCGACCTGGTGGATCAGGTTGCTCTCGATGTAGGAGCGATCGAGCCACCAGCCCAGCACCCCCACCAGGAGCAGCAGCAGCGGCGCCAGGCTCAGCATGCCGTAGAACGACATGGCCGCGCTCATGCGCAGGCCATCGGCTGCCAGCCATTGGTCGGCCGCATGGTAGAAGGGGCGGAAAGGATTGAGCTTGCGCTGCACCCGTTGGGCGAGCGTGGAGTCTTGTGTCACCATCGCCCGATTCTGGCATTGAAGGGCGGCCAGCCGGTGTCAGCCATCGGCCATAGCTGGCGCCAGGTCCCAATTTCTGACAATCTGCGGCGCCCCGCCCACGCCGGCCCATCCTTTGCCCCAAGCCGCATCAGCGCAAATGGTGCACCTGCTGCAGGCCATAGACCGGTGTCGCCAGCCCCTCCTGCCGCGCCTTGAGCTGCAGCGCCAGGTACAGCGAATAGTGGCGCGACTGGTGCAGGTTGCCGCCATGGAACCACAGCTGCGGCTGCTGGGTGGGCTTCCACATATTGCGCTGCTCGCCCTCCCAGGGCCCGGGGTCCTTGGTGGTGTCCGATCCCAGACCCCAGACCTTGCCCACCCTGTCGGCCACCTCCTGGCTGATGAGGTCGGCCACCCAGCCATTCATCGAGCCATAGCCGGTGGCATAGACCACCAGGTCGGCAGGTAGCTCGGTGCCATCGCTCAGCACCACGGCGTTTTCAGTGAGGTGGCTGATGCCCTTGTTCTTGCCCGCCTGCAGCTTGATGCTGCCGTCGATCACCAAGTCGCAAGCTCCCACATCGATGTAGTAGCCCGAGGCGCGGCGCAGGTACTTCATGAACAGGCCCGATCCGTCATCGCCAAAGTCCAGCATGAAACCCGCCGCTTCCAGTTGGCGGTAGAACTCGGCATCGCGCTCGCGGATGCGGTCATACAGCGGCACCTGGAAGTCAGCCATGATGCGGTAGGGCAGTGACGCAAAGACCAGGTCTGCCTTCTTCGTGGTCATGCCGCTGGCCACGGCGCGCTCCGAGTACAGATCGCCCAGGCCAATGTCCATCAGCGAATCGGAGCGCACGATGTGCGTGGACGAGCGCTGCACCATGGTCACATCAGCACCATGCTCCCAGAGCGCAGCGCAGATGTCATGGGCCGAGTTGTTGGCCCCGATCACCACCACCTTCTTGCCGGCATAGGCCTCGGGCCCCGAATGCTGCGACGAGTGCTGCTGCTCGCCCCGGAAGCGCTCCTGGCCTTCGATGCGGGGAATGTTGGCCTTGCCCGACATGCCGGTGGCAAACACCAGCTGCTTGGGGCGCAGCACCATCGTGCGGCCCTCGCGCTCCACGGTCACTTCCCACTCCTGGGCGGCCTCGTCGTAGCGCGCGCCCAGGCATTGGGTGGACGACCAGTAGTTCACCTCCATCACCCGGGTGTACATCTCCAGCCAATCGCCAATCTTGTCCTTGGGTGCGAACACCGGCCAGTGCTCGGGGAAGGGGATGTAGGGCAGGTGGTCGTACCAGACCGGGTCGTGCAGGCACAGCGATTTGTAGCGGTTGCGCCATTGGTCGCCGGGGCGCGGCTGCCGGTCGATAACGATGTGCGACACACCCAGCTGGCGCAGCCGCGCGCCCAGCGCAATACCGCCCTGGCCGCCGCCGATCACCAGCACATAGGGCTGGCGGCTCTCGCCCAGGGTCTCGGCCTCTTCCTGCTGGCGGTCCAGCCAGGTCTTGCGGCCCCGGCGTATGCCGTGCTCGGCGCCCATCGGGCGGCGCACCCCCTGCGCTTCTTCAAAGCCCTTGAGCTCCTGGATGGTGGTCAGCAAGGTCCAGATGCGGCCATCGCGGATGCGCAGATGGCCCAGGCCCCGCGCATGGCGCGCATCCACCACCAGCCAGGCGCTCAGCACACCATCGGCCTCTGTCACCTCTTCCTTCGGATCCAGCTGCAGCAGCAAGGGTGCGGCGGCATCCAGCTGCGCGGCCAGCATGTCGGCCACCTGCGCTGGGCCTTCGCAGGTCTTGAGGTTCCAGGTCAGCAGCACCAGGTCGCGCCAGAAGCAGCCTTCGGCAAACAGCTGGCTGGCCGCCGCAAAATCGCGGGTGGCCAGCGCCTGGTTGAGCTGGTCCAGCAGGGCCTGGGCACGGGCGGCGGGTGTGCCCGCAGCCGTGGGGGTGGCCATCGGGGTGGCAGTAGCGGTGGTCATGGCTTGTCTCCTTTTATCGGCGATATCGCAGCGGCTCTGCGGCCGCAGCGTCAGCGTTTTTGCAAGCCCCATGCCAAGCGGCTATGCTGCACTGCAACCTCCTTGGAGCAGCGCTGCGTGCTGCGGGTTTGCCAGCAACGGGCTGGCGCGCGCACTGCCGCAGCCGATGCAACACCTGTTGCATGCGCCCTTTTGCACTGCAGCATCTGTTGCGGGTAAGCCTGATTGGCAGCGCCGGGGTGCGGGCACAGAATCAGCCCGGTGATTGCAGGAGACCCGCCATGCCCATCCACAGCTATACCGCCCATGTCCAGGAGCTCGAAGCCTTTGGCATGGGCTACCCGCTGCAAGGGGAGGCGCGCGACCGGGCCGTGCTGGGCAGCTGGCGCCGCTGCATCGACCAGCACCGGCTGGACCCGAGCCGCACCAGCGAAGCCCATATCGTGCCCGCCGGCCAGCTGCGCGCCCACCGCGAAGAGTCCGAATCGCTGATCCGCATTGCCCGCAGCGGGCTGGAGCGCCTCTACCAACAGCTCAAAGGCCTGGACTATGTGCTGCTGCTGGCCGACCGCCATGGCGTGGCGGTGGATTTTCTGGGCCATGACAGCGATGCCAGCGACCTGCGCAGCGCGGGCCTCTACCTGGGCGCGCAGTGGCGCGAGGATGTTGCCGGCACCTCGGCCGTCGGCACGTGCCTGGCCACCGGCGAGGCGCTGACGGTGCACCAGAGCGACCATTTCGACTTCACCCATACGCGCCTGTCCTGCACCGCCGCGCCCATCTACGATCTGCAAGGCCAGCTCGCTGCGGTGCTGGATCTGTCCCTGCTGCGCTCGCCCGCCGCCCGCGCCAGCCAGCAGATGGCGCTGCACCTGGTCACCGCCGCCGTGCGTCGGGTAGAGCTGGCCAATTTGATGGCCCAATCGGGCAGCGACTGGGTGCTGCGCCTGGCGCAGTCGCCGGATTTTCTGGATGTCGATGCCGATGCGGCTCTCAGCATCGATGCGCGCGGCCGCATCCGCGCGATGACCCATGCCGCCAGCCGCATGCTGGCCTCCATCGCCGGGCTGAACTGGCGCCAGCAACCGCTGCTGACCGGCCAGCCGCTGGGCCGTTTTTTTGACACCGACCTGCAGGCCCTGCCGCAGCTGATGCGCAACCGCCCCGCGCAAGAGCGCATCTTGCGCGCCCGCGATGGCAGCATCTGGTTTGCCCATGCGCTGCCACCCCAGCCGCGCAGCAGCGCCCAGGCCAGCCCACGCCCCAGCCTGCCCGCGCCGCTGCAGGCGCTGAACACCGGCGATGCCGCCATGGGCCAGGTGCTGCACAAGGCGGCCCGGCTGGCGCCGCAAGATCTGCCCGTGCTGCTGCAGGGCGAGACCGGCAGCGGCAAGGAGTTTCTGGCCCGCGCGCTGCATGCCGCCAGCGGCCGCAGCGGTGCCTTTGTCGCCATCAACTGCGCCGCCATCCCCGAGGCGCTGCTGGAGAGCGAGCTGTTTGGCTACCTGCCCGGCACCTGGACGGGCGGCGCGCACAAAGGCCGCGCCGGCCTGGTCGAGGCCGCACACCAGGGCAGCCTCTTCCTCGATGAAATCGGCGACATGCCGCTGGCCCTGCAGGCCAAGCTGCTGCGCGTGCTGTCCGAATCGGAGATCACGCCCTTGGGCGCGCGTGCGCCGCAGAAGGTGGATATCCGGGTTATCTCCGCATCGCACCGCCCGCTGGCCGAGCTGGTGCACAGTGGCCAGTTTCGCGCCGACCTGCTCTACCGCCTGAACGCCGCCGAGCTGCAACTGCCCGCCTTGCGCGAGCGCAGCGACCTGCTGGCCCTGGCCGAGCACATGCTGGTCGCCATGGGCTGCAGCCTGCGCCTGAGCGGGCCCGCACAAGCCGCCCTGCGCGCCCACCACTGGCCCGGCAATCTGCGCGAGCTGCACAATGCGCTACGCTATGCCGCCGCGCTGGCCGAGCAACAGATCGACCTGGAGCACCTGCCCGATGCGCTGCAGCGCAGCCCGGCTGTTGCGCAGGGGCAGGACACGGTTGGCGATGCAGCCTTGGCAGGCGCCGCATGCGACGGCAATGCCATGCCTTCCGCCACGCTGGAACAGGTACTCGCCCAATGCCAGGGCAATGTCTCCGAAGCCGCCCGCCTGCTGGGCGTGAACCGCTCGACCATCCACCGCCGCATCCAGCGCCAGCAGCTCAGCCGGGTGTTTGCCAGGCAGGAAGGCGAGCGACCTTAAGGGTTCTCGTCGCGTGATGCGGCACCCGGGCGAACGCGGCAAGTACCCCGTCGTGACATGCGCCTGCGGGTCCTCGGTTAGGCTGGTGCCACCACCACCCTATCGCGTTGCTTGCCCATGCCCCGACACCGCTTTAACGTCTTTGGCCGCATCCTCGATCTGGAGCCCTGCCCTAGCGGCTGGCGCTGCTATGCCGTCGGGCAGGATGGCAAGCGCGCTCCGGTCCAACTGGCGGTACCCGCTGATCTGCCTGCCAGCGATCTGGGTCAGTACCTCTACGATATCTACCATGAGCTGGCGGCGGGGAGCCAGGGGGATGTGGTGGAGATTTCTGTTCCAGGTTCCAAAGGGATCTAGCGCGGCCAAGACAGCGCGCGGTACAGCGCCATCACCTCTGCCATCGCTTCATCGAACGGAGGCAGTTCCTCATCGACGTCCGCCGCCAGATCCTGGTAGCCGGTGCGCGCCATGGCAATGACGTCTTTCGACTCCATGGAGTGAAGGTCTGGGACGATGCCTTTAGAGTCGCAAGAGGCCAGCAATATCTCATATATCTTGGCGAAATCTTCAGCGGCCAGTGGAGGCCCTGACCGCAGCAATAGCCAGATGTCATAGACGTCCTGCCGGCGGTGTCTTCTTCGAACAGGCTGCTGAAGCAACGAGCGCATCTTCTCCGCCAGCACATTGTTCAAGGTATAGGAATGGATGCTTGCACCGCCATCCAACGCCAGCACTTCCACATCGAAAACAACCTCATTGAAGCTGTAGTCGATTTCCACGACTCGCGCTGCACTACCCGCCTGCAAACGAGCGATCTGCCCGGCATGGCTTCGACTCGCAAAGCCGATTTTCAATGCCAGGCTATGGTGTGTCTTGTTCTCGCCTTTTGGTTGGACCGTATGCGATTGCAAGCGGCATAGCGTGCCATAGGGCAGTCGATTCTCCGCTGCCACCAGCCCCGCTTGCAGCTCTTTCAAAAGTACCTCTGCACTCTCAGCGCTGTACATGTCCTGGGTCGAAAAATCCAAGTCCCGGGTGTAGCGTGAGCTGTCATACCGGATAGCCAGCAGCAGCCCACCCTTCATCACCATCTTGGCGCTCAGATTTCTGGAATGGCCAATGCCGTCGAGGATGATATGCACCGCCTCTCGAAAGCCCTGCTGCCCTCGCGGCGCGCGTGCCACCCAGGCCTCAATGTCCACGTCGTTCATGTTCACTCGGTGTTGGGTCGCTTTCCATCTAGCGACGGTACGTTCACTGACAAGGCCCAGCGCTCAGAGAACAGTGGCGCATATTCAGCCTGCGGATCCAGCTTCCGCGAGCCTCCTCTTTGCACCTGAGAGGCCCAGGCACTGATGAGCGGATCAGACAATCCACACACAGTTTCCAGCAGATAGCCAGCGCGGGAACGCTCGATCAGGGTGCCGTGTTTGTCCACCTCTTCAACGATGAGCTGCAGATACTTGGCCGCATATTCTCGGTACGTGTCAATGACATGCTGCATTCCACCACAGAGCTCCGGTTCACGGAGCATGTCCAGGAACGTTCTCCCGACCATTGCCACCCGAACAGACGGCGACTTGATCGTCTTGAAAGCACCACGATGCGAGCGGCGAACCAGCTCGACCCGCATCCCATCGATGCGCTCCAGTTTCTGAAATTTCAACGCAGGCAACTTGGCGGCCAGATAGCTTGCCTTGCGTGTTTTGAGCTCCTTCTCGATACGTGCAGCCGCTTGCTCTTTCCACTCTCGGTCAGTGGGCGTACACAGGTACAGAATCTTGGAAAAGCGATCGGTAATGCCGTGGTACTCCATCGCACTCAGATGGCTGACGTAAGCGAAAGGGTCGACAGCGCAGGCAACCTCCATTGGCAGAGGCTTGGTATGGCCAAACAGTTGGAAAACAGTCCCCGCCTTGAACCCTTTGGCTGCCGAAATCAAACCAAATGCTGACAAGGTATCAACCACCCTTGTGTATAACGACAGTGACGCTGGTTCATCGGCCCCGTGGGTGGCCACCAAAACACCCAGCTCATAGGCCGTGACGACGGGCTTCGCCCATCCTCCCAGTCGTTCCTGGATGGATTTGATGAGGGCGTTCAAGACCTCAGGCGAGTCTGAATCTTTAGTCACTTGATATTATTTACGTCCTAAGGACGTAAATAATATCAAGTGTTTATATTTTGTCAAGGGCAGAAAATTGACATCAGTACCTTCTCACATCTGAAAATTCTACCTGCTCAGCCTTGCTACTCCACACCAAGCTCGCTGCGCTTAACCGCGAAACCAACAAAAAAGCCGCGCAACCCAAAGGCTGCGCGGCTCTTGGCCACCGTCAAAAAGACGGCTTAGTCGATGCGCGCAATCACTGCGCCAGCGGCCTGGTAGCTGCCCGCTTCCACCTTCAGGCTGACGCGGCCGGCGCGCGGGGCGTTGATCTGCATTTCCATCTTCATGGCTTCCATCACGGCGATCAGCTCGCCCTCTTGCACGGTGGCGCCGTCAGCGACCTTCCAGGTCGTGAGGGTGCCGGCGGAGGCGGCGGTCACGGCCTTCTCGTCCACGGCTGCTTCCACAGGCGCTGGGGCAGCGCCAGGGGCCGACAGGCCGGACAGCAGGGAGGCGGGCAGGCCCAGCATCACGCGGCGGCCGTCGAGCTCGATGGCGACGCGTTGCAGGCCAGCGGTGGCGGCAGGCTGGGGACGGGTTTCGGGCTGGGCATCCCATTGGGGCATCAGCTCGGTTTCGATCCAGCGGGTGTGCACACCAAAGTGCTGGCCGTTGATGAAGTCGGCATGCGCCATCACCGCTTCGTGGAACGGCAGCACGGTCGGCACGCCTTCGATCTTGAACTCCTTGAGCGCGCGGCGTGCGCGTTGCACGGCCACTTCGCGGGTGGGGCCCCAGACGATCAGCTTGGCCAGCATGGAATCGAACTGGCCCGCCACTTGCGAGCCCGATTCCACACCGCTGTCGACGCGCACGCCGGGGCCCGATGGAGCCTCGAAGCGGGTCACCAGACCGGGGGCGGGCAGGAAGCCACGGCCCACGTCTTCGGCGTTGATGCGGAACTCAAAGGCATGGCCATGGGGTGCGGGCACCGTGGTGCCGGCCAGCACTTCGCCTTCGGCCACGCGGAACTGCAGGCGCACCAGGTCGGTACCGGTGGTCTCTTCGGTCACGGGATGCTCCACCTGCAAGCGGGTGTTGACCTCCAGGAACGAAATCGCGCCGCCTTGGCTCAGCAGGTATTCCACCGTGCCGGCGCCCACATAGCCAGCGGCCTGGCAGATCTCGCGGGCAGATTGGTGGATGCGCTCGCGCTGGGCATCGGTCAGGAAAGGCGCTGGTGCTTCTTCGACCAGCTTCTGGTTGCGGCGCTGCAAGGAGCAGTCACGCGTGCCGAGCACCCGCACATTGCCGTGCTGGTCGGCCATCACCTGGGCTTCGATGTGGCGGGGCTTGTCCAGGAACTGCTCGACAAAGCACTCGCCACGGCCAAAGGCGGTCACCGCCTCGCGCACCGCTGCGCCATACAGCTCGTCGATGTCCTCGGCCTTCCAGATCACCTTGATGCCACGGCCACCACCGCCGAACGCGGCCTTGACCGCAATCGGCAGACCATGGTCGCGTGCAAAGGCATGCACTTCGGAGACGTCTTTGACCGGCTCAGGCGTGCCTGCCACCAGCGGGGCACCCACGCTCAGCGCCAGCTTGCGTGCCTGCACCTTGTCGCCCAGCTGCTCGATGGCCGAAGGCGGTGGGCCGACCCAGGTCAGGCCGGCACCGATCACGGCGCGCGCGAAGGCGGCGTTTTCGGACAGGAAACCATAGCCCGGGTGCACCGCATCTGCGCCGCTCTTTTGCGCCACTGCAATCAGCTTGGCGATGTCCAGATAGGTCTCTGCCGGGCGCTGGCCTTCGAGCGCATAGGCCTCATCGGCCATGCGCACATGCAGGGCGTCGATATCGGCATCGGCATACACCGCCACGCTCTTCAGACCGTGGTCCGTGCAGGCACGAATAATGCGGACGGCGATCTCGCCACGGTTTGCAATCAATACTTTTTTCATGGCTGAGACTCCGAGCAACCAAACAACGACAGAGAAGCGAGATCGCCGAAGCCTGCTGCGCAGGCACTGCAATGTAGATAAACCGCCGCTTCGCGTCGGTTTTCACCACGGTTTGCAATCAATACTTTTTTCATGGCTGAGACTCCGAGCAACCAAACAACGACAGGGAAGCGAGATCGCCGCAGCCTGCTGCGCAGGCACTGCAATGTAGAGAAACCGCCGCTGCGCGTCGGTTTTCGCCACGGTTTGCAATCAACACTTGATTCATAGCTATATCCATTCAAGAACGGGGCGCGCACGCCCTGTTCAACACTCAGCCCACCAGGTCCGCAAAGGGCGCCAGGGGGCGGAATTGCAGCCAGCCACCGACGGGCACTTGCGCGGCCAGGTCCAGGTGGTAGGAGGCAATGCAGGCGATGACCGGGTAACCGCCGGTCAAGGGGTGGTCGGCCAGGAACAGCACGGGCTGGCCGCTGGCGGGCACCTGGATGGCGCCCAGGGCCGTGCCCTCGCTGGGCAGCTCCTGGGTTTGGCTGCGCACCAGTGCCTCTTCACCGGCCAGGCGCAAGCCCACGCGGTTGGACTGGGGGGTGACTTGCCAGCGCTGCGCAGCAAACAGTGCCACGGCCTCGGGGGTGAACCAGTCGGTGCGCGGTCCCATGACAACATCAAGTACCACCGTCTCACCGGCCTTGGGCAGTGCAGGTGGGGTGTGATCGGGGGCTTCCACCGCAGCGGCATCGCGCGCATCGCCCACGGCCAGGGTCTGGCCGGTGGTCAAGGCGGCAGGGCCGATGCGGGCCAGGGTGTCGGTGCTGGTGCTGCCCAGCACGGGCTCCACCAGCCAGCCGCCGCGCACCGCCACATAGCTGCGCACGCCGCTGTCGGGCTCGCCCAGCTGGATCACATCGCCATCGTTCAAGGCAATGGCCGCATTGCGTTCGGCCTGCCAGGCAGCGCCGCTGGCGCTGCGCACGGTCAGGGGGCCGGTGGCGCCAGTAACGGCTACCACGGTGGCGCCCAGGCTTTGCAGCTGCAGGCCTGCGGCAACCGATTCCAGCACCGATTGGCGCGCATCGTTGCCCACCAGGCGGTTGGCACGGCGCATCGCGCCCTGGTCCAGCGCACCGGCGGCCGATACGCCCTGGCCCGCCTGGCCGGCACGGCCAGCATCCTGCACCAGGGTCTGCAAGCCGGTGGCACGCACACGCATGCCTGCGCCGGTGTGCTCGGCTGCTGCGGGGGCCTGGGCCTGCGCCGCAGATTGCTGCTGGAGCAAGGCCTGGCCAGCAGCGGTGCTGGCATCGACAAAACGCACCAGCATGCCCGGCTGCAGCAAGGCAGGCGGGTTACGCAGCAGGTCCCACATGGGCACCTCGGTGCGGCCCAGCAGCTGCCAGCCGCCGGGGGTGTCATTGGGGTAGACGGCACTGAAGGTGCCGGCAATCGCCACCGAGCCCGCAGGCACCTTGGTGCGCGGCGTGCTGCGGCGCGGTACGTTCAGGCTCGGGTCGCCACCGGTCAGGTAGGCAAAGCCGGGCGCAAAGCCGCAAAAGGCCACGCTGTAATCGCTACCGCTGTGGCGGCGAATCAGCTCGGGCACATCAATGCCCAGGATCTGCGCCACATCGGCCAGGTCCTCGCCGTCGTAGTGCACGGCAATCTCGACACGCTGGCCGGCGCTGCGGGCCTGGCGGCCCAGGCGCAGTGCGGCCATATGGCGCTGCAGATCGGCAGCGCTGGTCTGCCAGCGGTCGAAGGAGACCAGGATGGTGCGCGCAGCGGGAACCAGCTCCTGCACGCCAGCGGGCAGCTCGGCCTGCAGTGCGGCCAGCAGGTCCAAGGTGTGCTCCAGGTCCTGCAGCTCCACCAGCAGGCTCTGGTCGCTCACGGGCAGAAAGCGCATCGTGCGTTCGTCGCTCATGCGCCCGCCTTGTCCATGAAGGAGCGGATCTGCACGCCGGCCGCCTGCAGGTGCTCGCGCACCGCCTTGGCCATGGCCACCGCGCCGGGGCTGTCGCCATGCACGCAGATGGAATCGGCCTGCACCTCCACCACGGAGCCATCATTGGCCTGCACCGTGCCTTGCTGCACCAGCTGCAGCATGCGCTGGGCAACCATCTCCGGGTCGTGCAGCACAGCGCCTGGCTCGCGGCGCGATACCAAGGTGCCTTGCGGGGTGTAGCCACGGTCGGCAAAGGCCTCGGCGATCACCGTCAGGCCCGCTTCACGCGCCCATTGCATCAGCGGCGAGCCGGCGAGCACCACCAGCGCCAGCTGGCCGCCCACGGCCTGCATGGCCTCGATCACGGCAGCAGCCTGGCGGCGGTCCTGCGCGATGGTGTTGTACAGCGCGCCATGGGGTTTGACATAGCGCACCGTGGTGCCTGCCGCAGCGGCCAGGCCTTGCAGCGCGCCAATCTGGTAGATCACATCGCTCACCAGGTCGGCATGGGCCACGTCCATGTTGCGGCGGCCAAAACCGACCAGGTCGCGGTAGGCCACATGGGCACCGACCACGACGTTGTTGGCCTTGGCTTTTTTCAAGGTATCGAGAATGCCAGCCGGATCGCCTGCATGAAAACCGCAGGCCACGTTGGCGCTGCTGACGATGGACAGCATGGACGCATCGTCGCCCATGGTCCATGCACCCAGGCTCTCGCCCAGGTCGCTGTTCAAATCCATGGTGAGGGACATGGTGCTACCTTTCTTATGAATTTCAGTGGAGTTGGCCTGCGCTCAGCTGCAGATCCTGCTGTTCTGGATCATGCCGCAGCACGGCCGCAATCAGCGCTTCAATACCCTTGCACTGCGTCTCCACCGCCATGCTGGGGGCGCCCGGCAGCGCCGCTGCCATCTCGGGCAGGTAGGGCACATGCACAAAGCCGCCGCGCGTCTGTGCCCAGGCGGGCACCGTGTTCAGGCGGTGCATCAAGCCGTAGAAGACATGGTTGCAGACAAAGGTGCCGGCGGTGTTGCTCACCTCGGCGGGCACACCGGCTGCGCGCATCGCAGCCACGGCCTGCTTGATGGGCAGGCGCGCAAAATAGGCCGCTGGGCCATCGGTGGCCACCGCCACATCGATGGGTTGCTGACCGGCGTTGTCGGCGATGCGGGCATCATCGACATTGATGGCCACGCGCTCGATCGACATCGCCGTGCGGCCGCCGGCCAGGCCCAGCGCAATCACCAGGCTGGGCTGGTGCTGCTGCAGGGCTGCATCCAGCGCCTCCAGCGCTTTGCCAAACACACAGGGCAGCTGCACGCCAACGATGCGCGCAGCGTCGATGGTCTTGCCATCGAGCCTGCGGGCCACTTCCCACGCGGGGTTGAGGGGGGCTTTGTCAAAGGGCTCAAAGCCCAGCACCAGTACGGTTGTGTCGGTCATGCAGAAGTCCTGTTATTGCGGCGATCAGTGGTTCATCAAGAAGTACAGCAAGAACACGTTACAGACCAGAATGCCCAGCGCGGTCGGAACCTGCGCCTTGATCACCGCATTGCGGTCCGGTAGTTCAAGGAGCGCCGCCGGCACGATGTTGAAGTTGGCCGCCATCGGGGTCAGCAAGGTGCCGCAGTAGCCCGAGAGCATGCCGATCGCTGCCATGATGGCTGGATCACCGTGGTACACATTGATCAGCACGGGCACGCCCACACCGCCGGTCATCACCGGGAAGGCGGCAAAGCCATTGCCCATGATGACGGTGAACAGCGCCATACCAACCACATAGACCACCACCGCCACAAAGCGCAGGTCCATGTTGATGTAGGTGGTGGTCACATGGGCCACGGCCTTGCCAACGCCAGCGTCAGAGAACACCAGACCCAGCATGCCCAGCATCTGCGGCAGCACCATGGCCCAGCCCATCGCATCGACCAGGCGGCGCGATTCGCGCAGCGATTGCACCGGCGATTCGCGGGTCATCTTGCAGGCCATGGCCGCACCGATGATGCAGCCCAGTGCCAGGCTCACCAGGGTGGCGTTCTTGGGGTCGATCAGGAAGTTGCCGCCGATCTTGAAGTCCTTGAGCAGCACACTGCCGATCACGGTGACCACCGGGATCGCCAGCGCCGGCACAAACAGCTTGTTCTTCAGGCGCAGAGCGCTTTCCTTGTTCTCGGCATCGCTGCGCACTTGCGGCTTGCCGCCGCCTACGCCCTTGACCAGCACGATCAGGGCCAGCACGATCACGCCGGCACCCACCACTTCAGGCGGCATCTTGTCGCCCAGCAGAAACATGACCGCATACAGGCCCCAGAACAGGCCGGTGGTCCAGCGCTTGGGGTTGCTCGCATCGAGCAGGTTGAAGACGGCCACGGCCGCCATGACCAGACCGGCCAGCCAATAGACTTGGGTGATGCTGAAAATCATGCTGCACCTCCTTCGCGGGTGGTCGATGCTGGGGCAGGCGCGTTGGCCATTTCCTTGGCGATGTACTGGTCCAGACGGCGCAGGCGGTAGGCATGGATCAGGAATGCGCAGATGGCGGTCGGGATGCCCCACACGGCCACATGGATCGGCTCGACGTCGATACCGGCTTCATGCAGGAAGGTGGTCATCAGCACAATCGCGCCGAAGGCCACAAAAATATCTTCACCAAAGAAGAGGCCGACGTTGTCCGTCGCAGCGCTGAAAGCGCGCAGGCGGTAACGCAGTGCTTCGGGCAGCTTGCCGTAGCGGGTTTCGGTTGCGCCTTCAGCCATGGGGGCCAGCAGCGGACGCACCATCTGGGGGTGGCCACCCAGGCTGGTCAGGCCGATGGCGGCGGTCAACTGGCGTGCGCCCAGGTAGACGATCAGCAGGCGGCCGGTGGTGGCCGACTTGATCTGGCCAATCCAGTTTTGCGCATGCTGGCGCAGGCCATGGCGCTCCAGCAGGCCAATCACCGCCAGCGGCAGCACCAGGATGAGCGGCAGATTGCGGGTTTTGACAAAGCCCGTGCCCAGCTCAGCCAGCACCTTTTGGAACGGAAAGCCCGCCAGCGCAGCAGTGACGAGCGCCGTCACGACCACCACCACAAAGGGATTGAAGCGCAGGACGAATCCCACGATGATGACGGCCACCCCGAGAAGCGGCCAGAGGTTGATGAGAGTGCTGTCCATGACAATACAAGGTTTGTTATAGGCACGGCCCCCAAAGTACGGGGCACCGCATAGTTTTTGTTCAACAACCTATCTGTTTCACCAATGGCAAATGACAAGTTGTTGAACAATACAAAAGTTTAGCCAAACAAAATCAGCTTTCTCACCGGGAAAACCCGTACAAATCTGCTTTCAAATAGCGATGTAGGCGAAATTCTCGTCTTTGTGGCGAAGAAAATCGCCAGACTGACAGATTCAGGGGCAGGGGGCAATGCGCTGGGCCGGGCTACAGGCCACCGCTATCATGTGTATCAATCTCTGACTACCTGCGATCGCCATGAATGTTGCACTGCCTACCCTCTCGCTCAATGACCGTGTGGCCGAGCAGATTCGCGACCGCATCGTGCGTGGCGAATTCCAGCCCGGATCGCGCCTGTCCGAGGTGGCCCTGAGCGAAAGCCTGGAGATCTCGCGCAACACCTTGCGCGAGGTGTTCCGCCTGCTGACCAAGGAAGGGCTGCTGCGCCATCTGCCCAACCGGGGCGTGTTTGTGGCCATCCCTTCGATGGCCTCCATCATGGATATCTACCGCGTGCGCCGCATGATCGAGTGCCAGGCGCTGCAGCAGGCCATTCCGCAGCACCCGGCGCGCAAGGAGATGCGCGAAGCCGTGGCCGCGCAAAAGCAGCTGCGCGAGGCCGGCCGCTGGGTGGAGGTGGGCACCGGCAATATGCGTTTTCACAAGGGCGTTGTGGCGCTGGCCGACAGCGAGCGGCTCAACACCATGTTCTCGCACCTGCTGGTGGAGCTGCGCCTGGCGTTTGGCATGCTGGGCGATGCCGAGTTCATGCATGCGCCCTACATCGACCTGAATGCCAACATCCTGGAGCGCTTCGAGGCCGGGGACATGGAGCAGGCCGCCAAGCTGATGCATGACTACCTGACCCATTCCGAGCGCGTCCTGCTCAGCGTCTATGCCCGCCGCATGAGCGATGCGGGCATGGTGCTGTGATAGCTGCCTCGTGCAGCCAGGCTCTTGGGCATCTGCTGACGGCCGTTGGCGTCCTGACGGTCATCCTGCCAGATGGCCGCATTGCAGCGCAATCTGCCTGAGGTATGCGCAGCTCAGCGCGAGATAACAGTACCTTTGCGCTGTGCAAACAACTCCTGCACCAGAGCCCGTAACCACTGGTTTGCGGGCTCCTGGCTGAAGCGCCAGCTCCAGTGCAAACAGATGTCGAAATCCTTGTCGGGTAGATCTGCTTCCACTGCCACATAGCCGCCCTGGCGGACAAAGGTTGCAGCGATCTCTGCAGGCATGATGACAGCCAAATCCGTCTGGGCGACAACGGAGGGCACGGCCATGAAGTGTGCAGCGGTCAGGCGTATCTGCGATTGCAGATCCATTACCTGCAAGATGCGCAGGGTCTCGGAATGCGAACGCACGGCCACAAACTCCAGTTTGCGCAACTGCGCCAGCTCCCATGTCGGGGCCGAGGCAACTTTGAGCATGGGGTGCCCCTGCCGCAGCAATACCTGGTAATGGTCAGAGCGCAACACCAGCTGCTGGGTGCGCGTCACACCTGCCAGAAAGCCGATGGCCAGATCCAGCAATCCCCGGTCCAGCGCGTCAGCGATATCGTGCATGGGCATAGGCAGGGTCTCCAGCTGCAAGCGCGGCGCGCGCTCTCGCAGCGCTTGTATCAAAAGAGGCAACAAGCGCGCCTCGCCAATATCGCTGAGGTGGATGCGAAAACGCCTATCACCAGTCTGTGGGTCGAAATCCTGGGCCTCTGCCAGCGCCACTTCCAGGGTGGCCAGCGCGGCCTGCACCGACTGCGCCAGCCGCTCGGCGCACGGGGTTGGCCTAACGCCGCCATACATGCGCTCAAACAGCGGGTTGTGCAATAGCACGCGCAGCCGTGTCAGGGCCTGGCTGGCGGCGGGCTGGGACAGGCCCAGCTCGTCAGCGGCACGGCTGACGCTGCGGTGGCGAAAGACCGCATCAAACACCTTGAGCAAGTTGAGATCCAGGTCCGATATATCCATGAGGCGAATATCTCTTAGATGTTTTATTCAATGGTAGAAGACTGCGGCAGGACGCAATATGAAAACTATCAACCAACCGCAGACATTCTTCAAATGCTATCAAAAGCCATCCCCATCCCACGGGTCTATACCGTCCGCCACGCCGTCATAGACATGCTGCGCCAGCTGGGCATGACGCGCATCTTCGGCAACCCTGGCTCCACCGAGCTTCCCCTGTTCCGCAACTACCCCCAGGACTTTTCCTATGTATTGGGACTGCAGGAGGCGGTGGTCGTCGGTATGGCGGACGGCTATGCACAGGCTTCACGCAGCGCCAGCTTTGTGAATCTCCATTCCGCCGCCGGTGTCGGCCATGCCATGGCCAATATCTTCACGGCCTACAAAAACCGCACCCCCATGGTGATCACCGCCGGGCAGCAGGCGCGCTCACTGCTTCAGCTCGATCCATTCCTGCACGCCAACCAGGCCACTGAATTACCCAAGCCCTACGTCAAATGGAGCTGCGAGCCAGCCCGCGCCGCAGACGTACCCCAAGCACTGGCGCGTGCCTACTACATCGCCATGCAGGAGCCGCGCGGCCCCGTGTTTGTCTCGATTCCGGCCGATGACTGGGACCAGCCCTCTCAGCGGGTGGCGATACGCCATATCGGCTTTGAGACCCGGCCGGATGCACGCACGCTGGCGATGATCGGAGACGCACTGGACGACGCACAGCGGCCTGTGTTGGTGGTCGGCCCCGCCATCGACAGGGGGGGCGCATGGGATGCCGTTGTCGCGCTGGCCGAGCGTCACCAGGCACGGGTGTTCGCCGCGCCCATGAGCGGCAGATGCAGCTTTCCAGAAGACCATCCGCTGTTTGCCGGCTTCCTGCCTGCCATGCGTGAACGCATTGTGGAGATGCTCGGCAACCACGACATGATTTTTACGGTAGGCGCTCCTGCCTTTGTCTACCATGTTGAAGGCCAGGGGCCCTTCATTCCACCGGGCGCCAAGCTGTACCAGCTGATCGAAGACCCGGCCATTGCGGCATGGACACCCGTGGGAATGGCAGCGGTCGGCAATATCCGCCAGGGGATCGAAGAGCTGCTGACGCGCCCGCAGAAGGTCTCGCGGCCAGCCCCTCCGTGCAGGCCGGCGCCTCCAGTACCTGCGGCCTCCGCCGACGGGGAGCGCATGTCAGTGGCCTACGCCATGCACACCTTGGCCAGGCTGCGCGATCCGCACAGCATCATCGTGGAGGAGGCGCCCAGCTCGCGCCCCGTCATCCAAAGCTACCTGCCCATCTTCCACAGTGCAGGCTTCTTCACCATGTGCAGTGGTGGCCTGGGCCACAGCCTGCCCGCAGCGGTGGGCATTGCGTTGGCCAACCCGCAAAGCAAGGTGATCGCCGTCATCGGCGATGGCTCGGCCATGTACGCCATACAGGCACTCTGGAGCGCCGCCAATCTGCGCCTGCCCATCACCTTCGTGATTCTGAAAAACCGCCGCTATGCCGCTTTGCAGGATTTCGCCAAGGTATTCGGCTACCGAGATGGCGACAAGGTCGAAGGCACCGACCTGCCCGATATCAACTTTGTGCACCTGGCAATGGGCCATGGTTGCGAAGGCGTGCATGTTACCGATGCCACACAGCTGCCTGAGGTGCTGCAGGCGGCACTGCAACATCCGCGCCCTATCCTCGTCGAGGTTGAAGTGGCCTAGCGGTGCCAGCCCCGTCAAAACAGCCGGGCGGGGCCATGGTGCCCAGGCTGCTGACAAGCCTCCTGACCGTAGCCAGCACATGTCCCGTTTCCCCAAGGCAGATCCCTTACCCCTCAAGGAGTGAACCGCGATGCACAAACCACCCCATCCCATTCGCAGCAAGCGCTACCTTCTGGGCTTGCTGTCGGCCCTCATGATGTACCCGTTGCATCAGGCACATGCGCAGAACACCTGGCCCGAACGCCCCATCCGCCTGATCGTCAGCTTTCCAGTCGGGGGCATAGCCGATTCCATTGCACGCGTCATCACGCCCCACTTGTCTCAGACGCTGGGCCAACCGGTCACGGTGGACAACCGCCCCGGGGCCAATGGCAACATCGGGATTGCCGAGGCGGTACGCGCCCCGCAGGATGGGCACACGCTGCTGCTGACCTCAGGCGCATCGATCAGCATCAACCCGCTGATCTACCGCTCGCAGCCCTTCAACCCACAAACAGATCTGGCGCCTATCGCCGCCCTCGCGCGCGTGCATCTGTTCTTGACCGTCAGCCCCAGCGTGCCGGCTACCAACGTCGCTGAATTCATCGCCTACCTGCAGGCGCGACCGGGTGCGCTATCCTACGGCTCACCAGGCCCGGGCAGCTCCCCACATCTGGCCGGAGAGATGTTCAAGCGCGCAGCCAAAGTGGACGCTCTTCATGTGCCCTACCGGGGGGCAGCCCCCGCTTTGCAAGATCTTCTGGGTGGTCACCTGCAGTTCTGGTTCGACCCAGGCATCGGCCTCAAGCAAGTGGAAGCGGAAAATCTCAGAATGCTGGCCATCGGTAGTCTGCAACGCTCATCGCTCTATCCCGATATTCCCACCCTGGCCGAAAGCGGACTACCCGGCTTTGACGCAGACTCGCTTTTCGGCCTCTATGCGCCAGCGGGCACGCCCGCGCCCGTCATTGAGGCCATCAGCACCAGCATTGCCAGCGCGTTGGAGCAACAGAGTGTGACCAATAGCATCCGCAATCTTGGCGTCACCCCCACCCGCATGGATCGGCAGGCATTCATCAGCCACCATGCGCGTGAGCAGGCAAGGTTTGCCAGCCTGATTGAGGATGTTGGCCTGAAAGTAGATTAATCGTACCGAGAAGGAGACACTGCAATGATTGAACAAAAAATGCTGATTGGCGGCCAGGCCTGCGACGCGGGCAATGCAGCGATGGTGGAGCGCAAGAATCCGCTCGATGGCACGGTCGCCTCCCGCGCCCCCGCTGCTACCGTGGCCGATGCCATAAGAGCCTGCGAGGCCGCAGCAGCGGCTTTCCCGGCCTGGTCACAGTTGGGCCCCGGCGCGCGGCGCGCGCTGTTGATGAAAGCCGCTGAAACCCTACACGCCAAGGGCGAGGCCATTGCTGCAGCCATGGCATCCGAGACCGGGGCTTCCGGCCACTGGGCTGGCTTCAACGTCCATCTGGCCAGCAACATGCTGCTGGAGGCCGCATCCCTGACCACGCAGATCAACGGCGAAGTCATCCCCTCCGACGTGCCGGGCAGCCTGGCCATGGCGGTGCGCCAGCCCGCCGGAGTGGTGCTGGGTATCGCGCCGTGGAATGCGCCGGTGATCCTGGCCGTGCGCGCCATCTCCACCGCACTGGCTTGCGGCAATACCGTCATCCTCAAAGGCTCGGAGTGGTGTCCGGCCACGCACGGTCTGGTTATTGAGGCGCTGCAGGATGCCGGCTTGCCGCCCGGTGTGGTGAACTTTGTGACCAATGCGCCAGAGGACGCCGCCGCCCTCGTCGAAGCCATCGTTGCCCATCCGGCGGTGCGCCGCGTCAGCTTCACCGGCTCAACGCGCGTGGGCCGCATCATCGCGCAGACCTGTGCCCGCCACCTCAAGCCCGCGCTGCTGGAGCTGGGTGGCAAGGCGCCCTTCATCGTGCTGGACGATGCCGACCTGGAAGCAGCGGCACGCGCCGCCAGCTTCAGCGCCTTTGCCAACTCGGGGCAAATCTGTATGTCGACAGAGCGTTTGGTCGTCGACCAGCGCGTGGCCGACGCCTTTATCGCCAAGCTGGCGGCCAGGGCTGCGGCGCTGCCTTTGGGTGATCCCCGCCAGGGGCCGGTGGTGCTCGGTTCGGTAGTGGGCATGGCTACCGTGGAGCACTGCAACGCCCTGATCGACGATGCCGTGGCACAAGGCGCCACCATCGTCTGCGGCGGCAAGGCGGACAGCACGCTGATGCCTGCCACCTTGCTGGACGGCGTGACGCCAGCCATGCGCATCTACCACGAAGAGAGCTTTGGTCCCGTCAAGGGCATCGTGCGCGTGAACGGCGAAGACGAGGCCATTGCCTGCGCCAACGACAACGCGTTCGGCCTGTCATCTGCTGTGTTCACCCGCGACACCGCACGCGGCTGGCGCGTGGCGGCCCGCATCGAAGCGGGCATCTGCCACATCAACGGCCCCACCGTGCACGACGAGGCACAGATGCCGTTTGGCGGCGTGAAGGATTCAGGCTATGGCCATTTTGGCGGACGCCAGGGTATCGATGCCTTCACCGACACCCGCTGGATCACCATGCAAACCACCGAGCGCCACTACCCGTTCTAAAGAGGCCAGAACGGGCCGAGAACAGCAAGCTGCCTTACGCCGCTGCGGGGTAGAACAGCTTGCGCGCCGTCGCGCCCTGCACTGCCTGGGCAATCGCGCCAATGTGGTCGGGCGTGGTGCCGCAGCAGCCGCCCACGATGTTGACCAGGCCTTCGTCGGCAAACTCATGCACCAGGCGGCTGGTGATGTCGGGCGTCTCGTCAAAGCCGGTATCGCTCATCGGGTTAGGCAGGCCGGCATTGGGGTAGCAGCTGATGAAGGTGTCCGGCGCAGCCTTGGCCAGCTCTTGTACATAGGGGCGCATCAGGGTCGCACCCAGCGCGCAGTTCAGTCCAATCGACAGCGGGTTGGCATGGCGCACGCTGTGCCAGAAAGCCGTCACCGTCTGGCCCGACAGAATGCGGCCCGAGGCATCGGTGACGGTGCCGCTGATCATGATCGGCAGCACTTCGCCGGTCTGCTCAAAAGCCTCATCCACCGCAAACAGCGCCGCCTTGGCGTTCAGCGTGTCAAAAATCGTCTCCACCAGGATCACATCGGCGCCACCTTCGATCAAGGCCAAGGTCTGCTCCAGGTAGGCCTGGCGCAATGCCTCAAAGGTCACATTGCGCGCGCCGGGGTCGTTCACATCGGGGCTGATGGAGGCGGTCTTGGGCGTGGGGCCCAAGGCGCCGGCCACATAGCGCTTGTGCTCGGGCGTGCTGTACTTGTCGCAGGCGGCACGCGCCAGCTGGGCGCTCTTGAGGTTCATCTCATAGGCCAGATCGGCCATGTGGTAGTCCTCCTGGGCAATCGTGGTCGCACCAAAGGTATTGGTCTCGATCAGATCGGCGCCAGCGGCCAGGTATTTCTCATGGATGTCGCGGATCACATCCGGGCGGGTGAGCGACAGCAGCTCGTTGTTGCCCTTGACGTCGTAGGCAAAGTCCTTGAAACGCTCACCCACGCTGCCCGGGCCGCTATAACCTTCACCCCGGTACTGGGCCTCGCCCAGCTTGAAGCGTTGGATCATGGTGCCCATCGCGCCGTCGAGGATGACGAGGCGCTTGGCCAGGGTGGCGGGCAGTTCTTGGGCTCGGGTGTAGCGGGGCAGTGACATGGCGGCCATTGTAGGGCGGCGCCCACCGGCGCGTGGCGGCCGGGCGTTATTTGCCATACCGGCGCTGGTTGTATGGCACCAGGGTGGCCAGCGTGCATCCGCGCCACAAAACAGCCCGTTACCGCCTCACAAACCCCGCCCAGCCGTTGCAGCGCCCCAAAACGCGCACAATAGCGCTTTGCGCCTGCCCCGGCCACCGTCTGGGCGGCGCCACCCAGGCGGCCCCCTCTGGCCTGTTGACGATACCCCGCTTGCGCGGCCCTTTCAGGGGGCTGGCACAGCTGCCTTCTCTAGCAATTTGTGACTTCCCTCGCCCACACCGTTTTGCAGGATGCCTTTGGCTATGCGCATTTTCGCGGCTCGCAGCAGGCCATTGTTGACCATGTGATTGGCGGCGACGATGCGCTGGTGCTGATGCCCACCGGCGGCGGCAAAAGCCTGTGCTACCAGATCCCGGCCATCGTGCGCCAGCAGCAAGGCCACGGCACCACCATCGTCATCTCGCCCCTCATCGCGCTGATGCACGACCAGGTCAGCGCCATGCACGAGATCGGCGTCGAGGCCGCCTTCCTCAACTCCACCCTCGACTACGACCAGACCCGCGATGTGGAGCTGCAGCTGCTGTCGGGCGGCATCACCTTGCTGTATGTGGCGCCCGAGCGGCTCAACACGCCGCGTTTCCTGGGCCTGCTCGATGAGTTGCATGCGATGGGCAAGCTGGCCTTGTTCGCCATCGACGAGGCCCATTGTGTCAGCCAGTGGGGGCACGACTTTCGGCCCGAGTACCGCGAGCTGACCGTGCTGCACCAGCGCTATGCCGGCGTGCCGCGCATTGCGCTTACCGCCACCGCCGATGCGCTGACCCGCGCCGACATCGTCGAGCGCATGCAGCTCGAATCGGCGCGCGTCTTCATCAGCAGCTTTGACCGCGCCAACATCCGCTACACCATCGTCGAGAAAAAAGACGCTACCGCCCAGCTGCTGCGCTTTATCGAGCGCGAGCACGATGGCGACGCCGGGGTCGTCTATTGCCTCTCGCGCAAGAAGGTGGAAGAGGTCGCGCAATCGTTGTGCGATGCCGGCATCAACGCCCTGCCCTACCATGCCGGCCTGGGCGCCGAGCTGCGCCAGCAAAACCAAAGCCGCTTTCTGCGCGAAGAAGGCATTGTGATGGTCGCCACCATCGCGTTCGGCATGGGCATCAACAAGCCCGATGTGCGCTTTGTCGCCCATGTGGACATGCCCAAGAACATCGAGAGCTACTACCAGGAAACCGGCCGGGGCGGGCGCGACGGCCTGCCTGCCGATGCCTGGATGGCCTATGGCTACCGCGACGTGGTCAGCCAGCGCAGCATGATCGACGAAAGCCCCGCAGGTGATGCCTTCAAGCAGGTGATGCGCGGCAAGCTCGATGCGCTGCTGGGCCTGGCCGAGGCCACCGACTGCCGGCGCGTGCGCCTGCTGGCCTATTTTGACGAGGTCTACGGCCAGGGCGGCGACTACGACTCGGCCCACCCCGAGGCCTCCGCCGCATCTGCCGAGAAGGCGCCGCGCTACCGCTGCGGCAACTGCGACAACTGCCTGAGCCCGCCCAAGACCTGGGACGGCACCGATGCCGCGCGCAAGCTGCTGTCCACCATCTACCGTGCCCATTCGGCCAGCCAGATCACCTTTGGCGCCAGCCATATCCTCGACATCGTGCGCGGCAAGGAAACCGACAAGGTGCGCCAGTTTGGCCACCAGCAGCTGAGCACCTTTGGCCTGTGCCAGGACTACACCGAGCCCCAGCTGCGCGGCGTGCTGCGCCAGCTGCTGGCCATTGGCGCACTGGCCACCCACAAGGTGCAGACCGAGGCCGGCTACAGCTTCGAGACCCTCACCCTCTGCGACGGCTCACGCGCCGTGCTGCGCGGCGAGCAAACCGTGGAGCTGCGCGAAAGCACCGCCGAGCGCAGCCCCAGCAAGCGCCAGCGCAGCACCAAACCCGCCGTCGCCGCACAAAACCTGGGCCCCGACGAGCAGGTCCGCTTCATCAACCTCAAGGCCTGGCGCACCGAAGTGGCCAAGGAGCACAACGTGCCCGCCTACGTGGTCTTCACCGACGCGACCTTGGCGGCCATCGCCCAGCGCAACCCGCAGAGCCTGGATGAGCTGCAGGGGGTGAGCGGGATTGGGGTGAAGAAGCTGGAGGCTTATGGGGAGGCGGTGTTGAAGGTGTGCAGCGCCGACTAGTTTCAAAGATTGTTGTTGCACTGCAAACAAAGTAGAACTCGTGCTTCTATTTTGTAAAGCTATGCTCTAATGCCGTTTTAATTGTTGAAAACTATTAACAAACGGACGGACATATGCTGAAAAAATGGATTGCAATCGGTGCCCTGCTGGGCACCAGCATGGCCCAGGCCTACATGCCCCAATCGGGCACCTGGGTGGTCACCAGCGAGCTCAATGGCAAGCCCGGTCGCGGCCTGGCCATCGATGTGCAAAACCAAACCCTGGTCATGCAAATGTATGCCTACGACGCCAGCGGCAATGCCACGTTTTACCTGACCTCGGGTGCCTACAAGAACAACCAGTACTCCGGCACCTTGAACAAGTACCGTGGCGGCCGCTACCTGGGCAGCAGCGAACGCATTGGCCAGGACAACGGCAATGATGGTGTTGTGTCCATGCGCTTCGAATCCGGCACCAAGGGCTATATCAAGTTCCCCGGCGAAGCAGAAAAGGAAATCTCCCGCTTCAGCTTCGGCTATGACAAGAGCCCGCAGAGCCTGTTTGGCATGTGGCTGTTCACCCCATTGGGAACCAGCAATCCCCGCTCGGATGTCGTCTATCTGGAAAAGCAGTCTGCCGCAAGCAACTATGGCACCGGCTTTGTCTACACTGCAGACAACCGTTTCGGCTGCGAAAATGTGACCAGCGGCCCGAATGCCGGCTTGGTGGTGTGCATCAAGTTCAACATTGCCGATCGCGTGGAACAGGTCTACTACTTTGACTACAAGGTCAATGATGGCGAAGGCTTTACAGGCACCTCGGCAGCTACCGCGACCAACCTGCTGATTGTGCGCCGCCTGACCACCAGCAATGATGACGGTACCGGAATCACGTTCAAGAGCGCGGAAAACACCGCGCCCGCAGATCTGGATGCGCTGCGCAACGCTTTTGAAGCTGTCGTGGCAGAGCCTATCGAGCAATAAGCCCTCACGGCACGGCTCCCCAAGAAGCCAGCAGCCACCCAGGCTTGGGTGCTGCTGGCTTTTTTGCTGGCGAGCAAAACGCTCATCCATCGCGTGCGGTGGGACCGACTCCGCAGGCCCAGCGCTACACTCAGCCACCATGCCCGCCACCACCCCTCCCCGCCTGTCCATCCGCGCCTTGCAAAGCCCCATCAGCGGGCCCTGCTCGCTGGAGCTGGGCGCAGGCGAGTGCGTCGCGGTGATGGGCGCCTCGGGGGCGGGCAAATCGGTGCTGCTGCGGCTGATTGCCGACCTGGACCCGGGCAGTGGCGAGGTGCTGCTCAACGGCCAGCCGCGCAGTGCCTTCAGCGGCCCGGCCTGGCGCCAGCAGGTGATGTACCTGGCGGCAGAGCCCGCCTGGTGGGGGGCGACGGTGATGGAGCATTTCCCGCCAGGCTCGCAATCGGCGCTGCTGGAGATGGCCAGCGAACTGGGGCTGCGCCAGGGCTTCATCGATATTCCACTGACCCAGCTGTCGACCGGAGAGCGCCAGCGCCTGGCCTTGCTGCGCGGGCTGCTGCGCCAACCCCAAGTGCTGCTGCTTGATGAGCCTACGGCGGCGCTTGATGAAACATCGGTGGCTGCAGTGGAGCAATTGCTGCAGCGCTGCCAGCAGCAGGGCCTGGGCCTGCTGTGGGTGACCCATTCGCATGCGCAGGCGGCCCGCGTGGGCCAGCGCTGCATGCAACTGGTAGACCACCAGCTGCTGCCGATGGAGGCCGCGCAATGAACCCGGCCATCCATCTGCAGCCCAGCGATTTGCTGGTGGGCGCGGCGCTGGTGCTGGCCGCCGCTGCCGCATCCTGGGCCATGCGCCTGCAGCTGCAGCGCCAGGTGCTGTGGGCATCGCTGCGCATGGTGGTGCAGCTGCTGCTGGTGGGCTATGTGCTGCGGCTGGTGTTCCAGCAGGCGCACCCGGGCACCACCTTGGTGGTGGTGCTGGTGATGATTGCCGCTGCCGCGCGCGAGGTCGCGGTGCGGCCGCACCAGCGGCTGGCGGGCGGGGGCAACTACCGCATTGCAGGGCTGGTGGTGGCGCTGGCCAGCCTGTCGACCGTGGTGCTGGCGCTGATGACCGCCGTGCGGCCTGAGCCCTGGTTTGATGCGCGCTATGCGATACCGCTGATGGGCATTGTGCTGGGCAGCGTGCTCAATGCCGCCAGCCTGGGGCTGGACAGTTTTTTTGACGGCGTGCGCACGGGCCGGGCTGCCATCGAGGCCCAGCTGGCGCTGGGTGTGTCCTTCCGCCGCGCGATGGCGCCGCACACCCGTGCCGCCATCCGCCGGGGGCTGATCCCCATCATCAACCAGATGTCGGCGGCCGGGCTGATCACCTTGCCGGGCATCATGACCGGTCAGATCCTGGGTGGCATGGACCCGCTGGAAGCCTCCAAGTACCAGATCCTGCTATTGCTGCTGCTGACCTTTGCCGGCGCGCTGGCCGCAGGCGGTAGCGTGCTGCTGGCCGCCCGTGCGCTGGGCGACGAGCGCCAGCGCCTGCGGCTGGACCGGCTGAACGCCACGCGCTGATCGGCTTTGCCATGGGGTGGCTCCATTCATAGAATGGGCAAGCACATCTGGGAGAGCAGCCATGGCAGAGCGCAACAAGGACAACCTGGTGGATGAGCTGGTCGGCTACGACCCGCTGGGCAGCGATCCGGCCTTGCAGGCCGCCCTGGCACGCGCGCAGGCCCACCCCTGGCTACCGGGCCTGCAGCAGCATGCACGCACCGTGGGCAGCGCGGCCTTTGCGCAGTTAGCCGACCAGGCCAACCGCCACCCGCCGCAGTTGCAGCCCTGGGATGCACGGGGCCGGCGCATCGACCAGGTGGAGTTTCACCCCGCATGGCACCAGGTGCTGGCGCATTACCGCGCGCAGCAACTGATCGACATGCCGTTTGCCGATGCACCGGAAGATGCAGCAAGCGGCCGCTGGACGGCCTGGGCCGCCGGCTTTTACCTGCATGGCCAGGCAGAGGCGGGCAGCCTCTGCCCCGCAACAATGACGACGGCGGCCATCCCGGTGCTGCGCAAGGAGCCCGCGCTGTGGGCACAGATCGCGCGCGGCATCAGCAGCGCCCAGCATGACGCGCGTGATGCACCGGTGGCAGACAAGACGGCCTTGTGGGTGGGCATGGGCATGACCGAAAAGCAAGGCGGATCGGATGTGCGCAGCAACACCACGGTCGCCTACCCGCTGGATGCCGCAGGCGGCGGGCGCGGCGCCGCCTACCGGCTGCAAGGCCATAAATGGTTTTACTCGGTGCCGATGGCCGATGCCCACCTGGTGGTGGCGCGCATGGCCAGCAGCGCGCACGACGCCCATGCGCTGCAGGCACCGCTGGCTTGCTTTTGGGTGCCGCGCTGGCGGCCCGATGGCAGGCGCAACAGCGTGCTGGTGCAGCGCCTCAAGGACAAGGTGGGCAACCGCAGCAATGCCAGCAGCGAGGTGCTGTTTGACGATGCCTATGGCCTGCTGGTGGGTGAGGAAGGCCGGGGCATTGCCACCATCATGGAGATGGCGACCATCACGCGGCTGTGTTGCGTGCTGGGCAGCAGCGCGCTGCTGCGCCAGGCCAGCGTGCAAGCGCTGTGGTCTGCCCGGCACCGCCAGGCCTTTGGCGCGGCCTTGGCGGCGCAGCCGCTGATGCAATCGGTGCTGGCCGACCTGGCGCTGGAGAGCGAAGCGGCACTGCTGCTGGCCATGCAACTGGCACAGGCCTTTGAAGACAGCAGCGCCCCGGGCCAGACCACGGCGCTGGCCTGGCAGCGCATCATGACGCCTGCTGCCAAGTTCTGGGTCTGCAAACGTGCCATTGCCTGCAGCGCCGAGGCCATGGAAGTGCTGGGCGGCAATGGCTATACCGAGAGCTCGGTCCTCGCCCGCATTTACCGCGAAGCACCGGTCAATTCGATCTGGGAGGGCTCGGGCAATGTGATGTGCCTGGACGTGCTCAAGGCGCTGCAGCGCGAGCCCGCGTTGCATGACGCGCTGTGGCAGGACTTGCAGCGCATGGCAGCAGATGACCTGCCGATTGGGCAAGCGCTGCAGCGCCTGCACAGCCAGTGGCAGGCGATGGCGCAGGATGCCTGGGCGCAGCAGGCGCAGGCGCGCCAATGGGTGCAGCAGCTGGTGCTGGTGGCGCAGGCCGGGCTGATGCGGCAGCATGCGGCGCCCGCACATGCCGATGCCTTTGTGGCCAGCCGCCTGGGGCCGCATGCCTGTTTGGGCGTGCTTGGTGCTTCTCCGCTTGCCAAGGCACAAATCAGCGCTATCCTCGGCGCCAGTCTGCAGTTGCAATATTGACCGGAAAGTAGCCATGGCCGTCAGCGTGTTTGATTTGTTCAAGATCGGGATCGGGCCCAGCAGCTCGCACACCGTGGGTCCCATGCGCGCCGCGCACGCCTTTGTGCAGCGCCTGCAGCGCCAGGGGGCGCTGGCACAGGTGGCCCGCCTGCGCTGCCAGCTGTTTGGCTCGCTGGGCGCTACCGGTATCGGCCACGCCAGCGACCGCGCGGTGATCCTCGGCCTGGCCGGCCATGCGCCCGATACGGTGGATGTGAATGCCGTCGATGCCATCATTGCCGAGGTCAACGATAGCCAGCAACTGCTGCTCAATGGTGAGCAGCGCATCGTGTTCGACCCCGCCACCGATCTGCTCCTGATTGGCGCGGTGAGCCTGCCCTTCCACCCCAACGGCATGCGCTTTGAGGCCTGGGATGCCCAGCATGAACTGGTCGACGCGCAGGCCTACTACTCGGTGGGCGGCGGCTTTATCGTCAGCGAAGAAGCGGCCCACGATGCCGAGCGCCAGCAGGCGATTGCACCCGACACCGATGTGCTGCCCCTGCCCTTTCACAGCGCCGCGCAGCTGCTGCAACTGGCGCAAGACCACCAGCAACCCATTGCGCAGATCATGCGCACGAACGAGCGCCACTGGCGCAGCGATGCCGACATCGACAGCGGCCTGCGCAAGATCTGGCAGGCGATGCAGGACTGCGTGCAGCGCGGCTGCAGCACCCAAGGCCGCCTGCCTGGTGGGCTGAACGTGAAGCGCCGCGCCGCAGGCTTTTACGAAGGACTGACCCAGCATGCGAACACCGATCCGCTGGAGGTGATTGACTGGGTGAACCTGTTTGCGCTGGCGGTGAATGAGGAAAACGCCGCTGGCGGCCGCGTGGTGACTGCGCCCACCAATGGCGCCGCCGGCATTGTGCCGGCCGTGCTGCACTACTACTGGCGCTTTGTGCCCGGCGCCACCGAGGCCGGGGTGGTGGACTTTTTGCTGACCGCCGGCGCGATCGGCATTCTGTACAAAGAGAACGCCTCGATCTCCGGCGCCGAAGTGGGTTGCCAGGGCGAGGTGGGCGTGGCCTGCTCGATGGCGGCCGCCGGCCTGTGCGCCGTGCTGGGCGGCACACCGGCACAGGTGGAGAACGCCGCCGAGATCGGCATGGAGCACCACCTGGGACTCACCTGCGACCCGGTCGCCGGCCTGGTGCAGGTGCCCTGCATTGAGCGCAATGCACTGGCCGCCGTCAAGGCCATCAATGCAGCGCGCATGGCCCTGCGCGGCGACGGCTCGCACATCGTCAGCCTGGACAAGGTGATTGCCACGATGCGCGCCACCGGTGCCGACATGATGAGCAAGTACAAGGAAACCTCGCTGGGCGGCCTGGCGGTGCACATCGTTGAATGCTGAGGGCCGGTGATGGCTCCCAACCTGGGTGACAGGCGGGGTCGCCCGCCCAGGGTGTGGTTGCTATCAGCGCCTACAATCGCGCCATGGCTATGCATTTTGACTTGGTGGATCTGCGCCTGATGGTGCATGTGGCAGACGCGAACAGCATGACGCGGGGGGCTGAGCTGTCGTTCATCTCGCTGCCAGCGGCCAGCACCCGCATCAAGAATCTCGAAGAGAGCATGGGCGTCAAGCTGCTCTACCGCACCAGCCAGGGCGTCACCTTGACCTTGCCGGGCCAGGCCTTTGTGCAGCATGCCCGCACGGTGCTGGGGCAGATCGAGCACTTGCGCGGCGACATGCAGGAGTACGCACGCGGCATCAAGGGCCATGTGCGGGTGTTTGCCAACACCACGGCGCTGGGCGAGTTTCTGCCCCCTGTTCTGCGCGCCTATCTGCGCAAGCATCCGGATGTAGACATCGACCTGCGCGAGCGCCTGTCCAATGACATCATCCGCGCCGTTGGCGAAGGCCAGACCGATATCGGCATCGTCGCCGGCCAGGTGCGCACCGAAAGCCTGGTGGCGATGCCCTACCGCAGCGACCGCCTGGTGCTCGTCGTCTATGCCGACCATGCCCTCGCCCGCCGCAAATCCGTGGCCTTTGGCGATACCCTGGAATACGACTACATCGGCCTGCACGAATCCAGCGCCATCCATGCGTTCCTGCGCCAGCACAGTGACCTGCTGCACCGCCCGATCAAGCAGCGCATCCAGGTGGGCAATTTTGAAGCGGCCTGCCGCATGATCGAAGCCGGCGTAGGCATCGGCATCCTGCCCGAATCCGCCGCCCGCCGCCACGCGCGCAGCATGGACATCCGCATCATCAGCATCTCGGACGAATGGTCCAACCGCGAGATGCAGATCGTCGTGCGCAACCTCGAATCCCTACCCTCCTTCGCCCGCGAGCTGGTGGAGCTGCTGGTCGAAGACGGCGCCAGCGGCGACGAAGGGTTGGGTGAGACGGATAGCGATCACGAACAGGTGCCGACCAGCAATTGAGCGGCAACCAGGCCAGATTTGGATTGCCTCAAGGCCGATTCACGAGGGCGGGTCAGCCACCTGGTTTGACAGCGACCCGGGCATCCTTTATGATTGAGAACAATAGCTTGAACCGCCCATCACTACGGTGATGGACCGATGGGATAGCAGCGGTACGAAAGTACCGTGAAGCAACAGCACAGCGAAGTAAGCAGCTGTTCTCCGCCGCGCAAGCGGTCCCCTCAGGGGTTAAAGCGAACTTCGCGACTTTTTTGAAGGGGCCCCCAGTGGCCCCTTCACCCTTTCTAGAACCTCTTCCGCTTATTGCGGCCTTGAGCAGTGATCCCCTTGTTGAGGGGCTCCCACTTTTCTCCGAGCATCTGTCCGAAGAAGCGACTGCCCTGCCCAACCGGGTTCGGAATTCCTTCCATGGCCGCATAGGCTGATTCGACGGTGACCAAGATGGTTTTGGGCCGGCCCGGGTTCTCCACTTTCTTGGCGTGCATGAATATGAAGTAAGACACGGTCTCGCTGCATCCAGTCCGATTAACAAAGACGTTATCCACCCGGAAGAAGTTCTCATGGCGGCTCTTGGTCACGATGCTGTTATTTGCGATCAGTTGATCGATCATGCCCACGATGCCCTTGGACAACGCATACCGCTCCAGATCAAATATGCGTGACCTTGGCATCTCTTTGGAGCCGTCAGGGACGGCAAGACCTTCAGGCGCCATCTCACCCTCCTGTAGTCCACGCGAATAGCAATGGCAAGAGAAGCGGAAGTCAACATCCACCAGCTTCGTCTTGCCGCCGGACAATGCGAGCGTTATTTTTCGCCGTATGGGCACTAGATGGCTAAGGCAGATCTCCTGCCCGTCGATAAAGACCGGGGGGTGGTACATCTCGTTGTTATGGCCCCTGCAAGCGAGCGCCTCCAAGCTTCAAGTCTCAGTGTGAGCAGCATGCGGAACCGCAAGTTCCACTAAGCGCTGATTCCTATATCGCTATACAGATCGTTAGCTACTCTGGCCACCAAAGCTGCCACAAAGCTCACCCCAGCGCCCAGCTTCAACCTAGGCGTCATGCAGGCAGTAGGCAGCCGGCTTGCACAGCGCTATGCTGTGGCATCCCTGTTGTTGAGCCTGGACACCCATGACTGCTATCTGGAAAAAGCCCATCTCGCTGGACGCGCTGCGTGACAAAGCGCGCCATACGGCGATTGAACACCTGGGCATCGAATACCTGGAAATTGGCGATGACTACTTGGTAGGCCGTGTGCCGGTCGACCACCGCACGCACCAGCCCTTTGGCCTGCTGCATGGCGGGATCAGCGTGGTGCTGGCAGAGACCCTGGGCTCCGTCGGTGCGCTGTTCTCATCGCCGGAAGGCTGGCGCTGCGTCGGCCTCGATATCAATGCCAACCATATCCGGGGCGTGAAGAGTGGCTGGGTCACCGGCACTGCCAAACCGGTGCATATCGGCCGCATGACCCAGGTCTGGCAGATCGACATGGTCAACGACGAGGGCAAGCTGACCTGTGTTTCTCGCATCACGATGGCGATGCTCGAAAACGCGGACTGATTCAGTCGCCGTAGGCCACGCGCGCCAATGCGCGTGCCAGCTCCCAGGCCGGGTCGATCAGCGGCAGGCCTTGCACGCTGTCGGCGCCGGGCAAGGCCAGCGGTATTTCGGTGCAGCCCATGATCAGGGGCACATCGCCATGGCGGGCGCGCATGACCTGGGCCACGGCGGCAAAATCGGCGCGTGCCTGGTCCATGCGGTCGGCCTTCACACCCTGGTAGATGCCGCGCATCAGCAGCTCCCGCTCCGCCTCTTGCGGCAGGTGTACGGTGATGCCGCAGGCGGCCAGCGCCTGGTCATACAGGCCAATGCGGTAGGTGCCTTGCGTAGCCAGCAGCATGCAGGCCTGCTGGCCTTGCTGCTGCAGCCCCTCGGCCACCACACGCGCGATGTGCAGCAGCTGCAGCTGCGGGTAGGCCTGCTGCAGGCGGCCATGCCAGGCATGGGCGGTATTGCAGGCCACGGCCACCGCCCGGGCACCGACGGCCTGGAGCTTGTCCAGGCCCTGGCACATCATCGCGAAGGGGTCTTCTGCAGTCTCGGGTGCCAGCAGCGCGGCGCTGCGGTCCGGTATCGGCAACTGGGCCAGCCAGTGCTCGGGGTAGCCCTGGTCGGTCACGGGCGCGCCGCTGGCCCGCAAATGGTCTGCGCAGGCCTGCACAAACAGGCGCACAAAATCAGCACCAGCAGCGGGGCCCATGCCGCCCAGAATGCCTACGGTGTGAAGCTTCATACCCAACTCCAGAGAAAATGAAAAATGGCCCGTTGCCGGGCCATTGCAGTGCGTGCCGTGCACGACACGGGATTGTCCATCAGATCGCAGGCTTGTCGCTTTGCGCGGTCAGATTGTCCTGCAGTTCCTTGTTCATCGGCAGGCCCAGTGCCTGGTTCTTCGGTGGGATGGGCTGCATGAACCACTTGTCGTACAGCTTGGTGAATTCGCCCGACTTCATCATGCCGCCGATGACGCCATCGACGATCTTCTTGAAGGCAGGGTCGTCCTTGGGCAGCATGCAGGCATAGGGCTCGACTTGCAGTGCATCGGCCACCACTTCGTAGGCCGCCGGGTCCTTGGAGTTGGCCTTCAGGCCGTACAGCAGGATGTCGTCCATCGCAAAGCCGGCTGCGCGGTCGTTTTCCATCAGCAGGAAGCCGTCGGAATGGTCCTTGGCCAGGGTGATGTTGATGTCCAGCTTCTGGTCGGCGCTGTACTTGCGCACCACAGGCAGGTTGGTGGTGCCGGTGGTGATGGCCAGGGTCTTGCCCTTCAGGTCAGCCCAGTTCTTGATGCCGGCGCTCTTCTTCACTGCCACGCGGGTGCCGGTGTAGAAGTAGTTGATCGCGAAATCCACGTCCTTGTTGCGGGCGCTGTTGTTGGTGGTGGAGCCGCATTCGAGCACGATGGTGCCGTTCTGGATCAGCGGAATGCGGTTGGCCGAGGTGACCGATTGCCATTTCACCTTCAGGTCGGGCTTGCCGATTTCCTTGCGCACGGCGTCTGCCACGGCGTTGGAGATGTCCACCGAGAAGCCGATGGCGTTCTGGCCACCGGAGAGGTAGCTGAACGGCACCGAAGATTCGCGGTAGGCGAACGTGATTTCGCCCGAATCCTTGGCCTTGGCCAGCACATCGGCAAAGGCCGAGGGCAGGCAGGCAACAGCAGCGGCAGCACAGACCAGCGACTTAACAAACTTCATGGTGAACCTCCTTGAATCGAACAATACGAACAGTGTAGAAACCAGCACTTTGTTTCAACAATGCCTTTTTGGGACAGCCCTATAACGCTTGGTTATGGTGCATGGCATACCGCACAGAGGCGGAGCCGCTGTACCTATAAGCAAATGGCATGCCTGTTGCCCATTTTGCTATGCGACAGGCGGTTTTCAAGCGCCTATATTTAAGGGTTTTCAGGGGGTGTTCCATGCAGGTTTGCATTCTGGGTGCGGGGATTGTGGGTTTGGCTGCCGCCTATGAGCTGACCCTGGCGGGGCACCAGGTGACCGTGGTTGACAAGGCCTCACAGGCTGGCAGTGGCACCAGCATGGGCAATGGTGCGCAGCTGAGCTACAGCTATGTGCAACCGCTGGCCGACCCTGGCATCTGGAAGCAGCTGCCCAAGCTGCTGTTCAGCAGCGATTCGCCGCTCAAGTTCCGCCTGCAGGCCGATCCCCAACAGTGGAAATGGGGCCTGGCCTTTCTGGGCGCCTGCAATGCGGACCGGTCTGCTGCCAGCACCCGCGCCTTGCTGCAGCTGGCCGCCGTCAGCCGCCAGCGTTTTGAGGCCATGCAGACCCAGGTGGGTGGCGACTGGGACTACAGCAGCACCGGCAAGCTGGTGCTCTACCCCAGCGATGCAGCCGTGCAATCGGCGCGCCACCAGGTCGATGTGCAAAGCCAGCTGGGCAGCGCGCCGCAACGCATCGTCAGCCCCGATGAAGCCGTCGCGTTGGAGCCCGCGCTGGCCGCCTACCGCAGCCAGTTTGCCGGCGCCGTGCACACGCCCAGCGAGTGCGCTGCCGATTGCTACCAGGTCTGCCGCCAGCTCGAAGACTGGCTGCGCCAAAAGGGCGTGAAGTTCATCATGGACACGCCCATCCAGCGCCTGCGCCGCGAAGGCGGCAAGATCGTCGCGCTGGAGACGGCGCAGGGCGAGATCGAGGCTGAGCACTTCATCGTTGCGCTGGGCGTGGACAGCGTGGCGCTGTGCAAGCCGCTGGGGGTGGATCTGCCGGTCTACCCGCTCAAGGGCTACAGCATCACCCTGGACGTGGCCGCCGCAGGCCACAAGGCGCCGACGGTGAGCATCACCGACAGCGCGCGCAAGGTGGTGTTTGCGCGCATTGGCCAGCGCCTGCGCGTGGCCGGCATGGTGGAGCTGGTGGGTCATGACCTGCGCATTCCGCAGGACAAGATTCGCAGCCTCTGCGCCTCTACGGAAGCGGTGTTTCCCGGTTGCAGCGATTACGTCAACGTCCAGCCCTGGGCCGGCCTGCGCCCGGCCACACCGACTGCCGTGCCGATTGCCAAGTCGGCCGGTGCCAGCAACCTCTGGATCAACACCGGCCATGGCGCGCTGGGCTTTACGTTGGCGTTTGGCACCGCTGCACAGCTGGCCTACGACATCGGCCAGACCGCCTAAGCCGCAAATCCGCCTACAGCTGCGCCGCCAGCACCTTCTGCATCTCGCGCGTGATGGCCTTGACCAGCAAGGACTGCGGCTGCGAGACCGCGCGGATCGCATTGACCGGCACCTGCAGTCCCGGGGCCAAGGGCAGCACATCGACTTTGCTGTGGTCTGCCGACAAGGCGGTGCAGCCATCGACCATGGCCACGCCCAAGCCATGGTGGGCCATCGCCAAGGCCGTGTGGTAGGTCTGCACGGTGACAAAGTGGTCCAGGCCGGCATTGGATTCGCGGGTCAGCTGGCTCAGCAGCATGCCGACGGGGTCTTGCGCATCCAGGCTGATGGTGGGCACGCCGGTCAGGTCCTCGAGCGAGAGGCTGCCCGCGCGCAGCTTGAAGGGCGGCAGCATGCCCTTGGGCACCACGCAGACCATGGGCACGCGCGCCAGGCTCTCCTGCTGCAGGCTGGCTTGCTGCACATTGCTGAGCACAAAGCCGACATCGGCCTCCTGCATCATCAGCGCCGAGACGATCTGCGGCGAATGCAGCGACTGCAGGCTGACGCTGACATGCGGGTGCTTCTGCTTGAACTGCGCCAGCGCCCGGGGCAGTACCTCATGGCTCAGCGCCAGCACGCTGGCAATGCGCAGCTCATCGCTGTCGCGGCCCTTGCGCAGGCTGTCGGCCAGGCGCTGCACCTCTTCGAGCTGGGCAAACAGCTTTTCCATATGCGGCAGCAAGGCCAGTGCCTCGCTGGTCGGCGCCAAGCGGCCCTTGCTGCGCTGGAACAGCGCAAAACCCAGCTGCAGCTCGGCATGCTGCAAGGTGCGGCTGACGGCCGGCTGCGAGATGTTGATGAGGCGCGCCGCAGCGCTGACGCTGCCGGTGTGCATCACCGCGTTGAAGACTTCGATATGGCGCAGGCGCATGGGCGGTGCCTCGGCGCTCAGCGGCCAGCGCCGATGTTGCTGCCGCCAGGGCCATCCTCGGCCTGCATGCGCGCCAGCCGCGCGCTCTTCCAGTACACATCGTCACCGCCATCGACCCTGTTGAGCACCCGGGCCAGCACAAACAGCAGATCGGACAGGCGGTTGAGGTACTGGCGCGGCGCGGGGCGCATGGCCTCGCCCTGCTCCAGCGCCACCACCATGCGCTCGGCGCGGCGCGCCACGGTGCGGCAGACATGGGATTGCGCCGCAGCGCGCGTGCCCGCAGGCAGGATGAATTCGGCCAGGCGCGGCAGCTGTGCGTTGTAGTGCGCCAGCGCGGTATCGAGCTGCAGCAGTGCATCGTCCTTGAGCAGCTCGTAGCCCGGCATGGACAGCTCACCGCCCAGGTTGAAGAGCTGGTGCTGGATGTCGATCAGCAGCTCGCGCACATCGGCGGGCAGCGGCTCGCACAGCAGCAGGCCGATGTGGGAGTTGAGCTCATCGACATCGCCCATCGCCTGGGGGCGGCCGCTGGCCTTGGAGACGCGGCTGTTGTCGCCCAGGCCGGTGCTGCCATCGTCACCGGTTCTGGTCGCAATTTGGGAGAGACGGTTGCCCATGGGTAATCCTTGTAAAGCGGCTGTGAATCTCCGCCTATTTTCTGTTACCGGCGCGGTAAATATGTAGCCGAGGCAACACTAAGCAAAAATGATAGCAAACAGCGCCGATTCCGGGTTGAATAGAGCCATGTCTGAATGACGAAAGGATCTACAGATGTCTGGCAAGTTTTTCGCCCATTCCTTTGACGCCCGCAGCGTGATGCTGTTTGCATCGATTGCGGTCACATCGGCGATGGCCAGTGCCCAGCCGCTGAGCAGCAGCCAGCAGCGCATCGGCCAGGCTGCCAGCGGCAGCCGCATCATCCAGGTGGAGCGCCAATTGGGCACCCATGACCCGCGCCGCCACCAGGCGCGCCAGCCGGTCAAAAAGTCTCTCTGACCGGCGCCCACCGCCGGTTCTCCCGAACTCTCCCTCTCCCCGCTACGGCGGGGTTTTTTCATGCCGGCTGCAGCGCAGCGGACAGCGCTGAAAAGCGGGCGGTGCTATTCTTGGCTCCCGCCCTGGAGAACCCGATGAACGCGCCCACCTCCCCCCACGTCCTGGCTGCTGCGCAGCGCCCTATTCCCGATGCCTTCATGGCAGCGCTGAGTGCCCGTTTTGGCAGCCAGTGCGTGACCTCGCAGGCCGTGCGCGAGCAGCATGGCCGCGACGAAGGCTCGATCACCGCGCCGCCACCGGCCGCCGTGGTCTATGCCGAATCCACGCAGGACGTGCAGGATGCCGTGGCCCTGTGCCACCTGTACGAGGTGCCCGTCATTGCCTACGGCGCCGGCTCCTCGCTGGAAGGCCATCTGCTGGCCGTGCAAGGCGGCATCAGCATCGATGTGAACCGCATGAACCGGGTGCTGTCCATCGACACCGAGGACCTGACCATCACCGTGCAGCCGGGCATCACCCGCAAGCAGCTCAACGAGGCGATCAAGGACACGGGCTTCTTCTTCCCGATCGACCCGGGCGCAGATGCCTCCATTGGCGGCATGGCATCGACCCGCGCCAGCGGCACCAACGCCGTGCGCTACGGCACCATGCGTGAGAACGTGCTGGCGCTGGAGGTGGTGACCGCCGACGGCCAGCTGATCCGCACCGGCAACCGCGCCAAGAAAAGCGCGGCCGGCTACGACCTGACGCGGCTGATGGTGGGCAGCGAAGGCACCCTGGGCATCTTTACCGAGATCAGCCTGCGCATATACCCGCTGCCCGAGGCAGTGAGCGCCGCCATCTGCTCGTTCCCGACCATTGAAGCGGCCGTACGCACCGTGATCGAGACCATCCAGATGGGCATCCCGATTGCGCGTGTGGAGCTGATCGATGTGAATGCGGTGCGCATGGTCAATGCCTACAGCAAGCTCGATCTGCGCGAGGAACCGATGTTGCTGATGGAGTTCCATGGCTCGCCCACCGGCGTCAAGGAGCAGGCCGAGATGGTGCAGGACCTGGCCAGCGAGCATGGCGGCAATGCCTTTGAATGGGCCGAGCGCCCGGAAGACCGCACGCGCCTCTTCACCGCCCGCCACAACGCCTACTTTGCGGCCGTCTCCAGCGTGCCGGGCTGCCGCTGCATCACCACCGATACCTGTGTGCCCATCAGCCGCCTGGCCGATGCACTGCTGCAGTGCGTGACCGAGGCCGATGCCAGCGGCATCCCCTACTTCCTCGTGGGCCACGTGGGCGACGGCAACTTCCACTTCGGCTACCTGATCGACCCGGACAACGACAGCCAGCGCGCGCAGGCCGAGCAGCTCAACCACCAGCTGGTGCAGCGCGCCATTGCGCTGGGCGGCACCTGCACCGGCGAGCACGGCATTGGCGTGCACAAGCAGGGCTTTTTGCTGGAAGAGGCCGGCGAAGGCGCCGTGGCGATGATGCGCGCCATCAAGCAGGCGCTGGACCCGAAGAACATCCTCAACCCGGGCAAGATCTTCCAGCTGGGCTGATCGCCAAGCTCCATCAAGCCAAAGGCCCGCGCAACCAAACGGTTGCGCGGGCCTTTTAACGCCTTCTGGCGGGTTTTCTGCTGCTAGGCGCGTCGTCCTTATGCAGGCACCACAGCCGCCTTCTGCTTGCGTGCGGCAACCCCGGCACCGACAAACCCGGCGGAGACCACGCTCAGCACCATGCCCACGGCTGCGCCAAAGAACACGCCGGCGTTCATGTGGTGGTCCAGCATGTAGCCAAACACCGGGGCGGCCAGGCAAAATCCCAGGTCCAGGCCCGAGTACACGGTGCCATAGACCCGGCCGGTGGCGCCCGGCGGCGCAGCGCGCTTGACCAGCATGTCCCGCGAGGGGCCGGCCAGGCCGGTGCCGATACCGGCCAGCGCCGCCACGCCCAGGGCCACATAGCCGGGCAGCCAGCCGGTGCCGACAAGCGCCAACAAGATGCCGGAGAACAGCAGGCAGGCGGAGATGACTTTCTCCAGCCGCTCCACCCGGCCCACCAGAAAACCGCCCAGCACCATGCCGGCGGCGCCAAACAGCATATAGCCCGTCACCACATAGGCGGTGATGCTGGCAGGCAGCCCGTAGAGCTGCTGCAATGCGGGGCTGGAGAAGGACTGGATGGCGCTCATCGCGCAGGTGGTCCAGAAAAAGAAGGAGAAGCACAGCCAGACCGATGGCAGCTTCAGGAAGGCCATCGGGTGCTCTAGCGGGCCAGCAGCAGTACCGGCGGCCCTGGGTGCGGCGCTGGCCAGGCTGACGCGGTCATCGAGCGCATCGCGGTTGATGACCATGATGGCCAGGATGATGGCCGCCAGCGCAGCGCCGCAGAGGCAGGCCATGCGCCAGGAGCCGGTGGCCGAGGTGATGCCGGCCATGAACACCGGTGCAGCCGCCCAGCCCAGGTTGCCCGAGAGCCCATGCACCGAAAAGCCATGGCCCAGGCGCTGCGGCGAAAGGCGCTTGTTGAGGATGGTGAAATCCACCGGGTGGAAGGGCGCATTGCCCAGGCCGGCAAAGATGGCGGCCAGCATCAGCTGCGCATAGCTGTTGGCAGTGCCGGCAATGACACCGGCCACCGCAAAGCTGCTGAGCGCGGCAAACATGATGGGGCGGGCGCCAAAGCGGTCCACCACAAAGCCGGCCAGCGCCTGGCCCACGCCCGAGACGATGAAGAAGGCCGAGACCAGCACGCTGAGCTCGGAGTAGCTGAAGCCAAAGTCCGCAATCAACCAGGGAAACAGCGGCGGCAGCAGCAGGTGGAAGAAGTGCGAGGAGCCATGGGCCAGGCCCACCAGGCCGATGGTGCGTGAATCCTGCCGCAGGCTACCCAGTGCGCTGGGGTCCGGAGCGGCGTTCGATGTTGTTGTGTTTGTTGTCATGGCAGCGATGTTAGCCAAAGCCCTGTCGGCATGTATGCGACAGAAGGACGATTACTATCGCCAATGTGCCAAGCTGATGCGCCTGGCACGTTTGCCCTTGCCCACCGCGAACCGCCTTGCGACCTGCCGCCATGACTTCTGCCGTGACTGCCACCCCGCCCCCACCGGCACGCATTGCCGCCGGAGGCGACGCTGCCAGCGCCCGCCGTGCCTGGCTGTATGTGGACTCGCTCACCCCGCATCTGTTTGTGCCCACCGCCGATCGCCCCGTGCGCGCCAAGCTGCGCGAGCTCAGCGGCGACACCCGGGTGTTGCCCCACCAGCATGCCTGGGCGCAGCTGGCCATCTCGGTCACCGGCACCGTGCACCTGCGCGTGCCCTCGGCCACCTTTGTGGTGCCGCCCCGGCGGGCGCTGTGGATTCCGCCTGGCGTCGAGCATGCGGTGACCCTGGTGGAGACGGCCGAGCTGCGCACCCTCTACATCTACCAGGCCGAGGGCCAGTGCGGCCCCGGCCCGGGCGACAGCGCCTCCAATCTGTGGCGCCGCTGCCGTGTGCTGGAGGTCTCCGAGCTGATGCGCGCCCTGGTCTGCGACCTGCCCACCGAACCGGATGGCGGGCCCGCGCCCAGCGCCGCGCAACTGGCGCGCGAACGCCATGTCAGCGCGCTGCTGCTCGATGAGCTGCGCCAGGCCACCCAGCTCGATCTGCGGGTAGACATGCCGCGCGACAAGCGCCTGCACAGCCTGTGCCAGGCCGTTCTGGACGACCCGCTGGCGCATGACAGCCTGCAGGCCTTTGCGCACAACAGCGGCGCCAGCCCCCGCACCATTGCGCGCCTGTTCCGCCAGGAGCTGGGCTGCACCTACCTGCAGTGGCGCCAGCAGGTCATTCTGGCCAAGGCGGTGGAGCTGGGTGCCAGCGGCCTGGCCATTGGCCAGATTGCCGCCGAGCTGGGCTATACGCCCAGCGCCTTCAGTGCGATGGTGCAGCGCGCCTGCGGTCTGTCGCCGGTACGTTTTCTGGGTATGCAAACCCGCTAGGAATCTGTTCTCCCCCGTCTCGTCTCCAACCTCTGTCATTGCCCCACCATGCCCCTGCACAGCTACGAACCCCGCCAAGGCCACCGCCTGCCCCATGATCCCTTCAACGCCATCGTCGGCCCGCGCCCGATTGGCTGGATCTCCAGCCTCAGCAGCAGCGGTGTGCGGAACCTGGCGCCGTACAGCTTTTTCAACGCCTTCAACTATGTGCCGCCCATCGTCGGCTTTGCCAGCGTGGGGCGCAAGGACAGCCTGAACAACATCGAGGCCACGGGCGAGTTTGTGTGGAACCTGGCGAGCGAACCGCTGGCCGAGGCCATGAACCAGAGCTGCGCGGCCGTCGGCCCCGAGGTCGATGAATTTGCGCTGGCAGGCCTGGCCACCGAACCCTCGCACCTGGTGCGCCCACCGCGCGTGCAAGCCAGCCTGGTGACGATGGAATGCCGCTGTACCCAGATCGTGCAGCTGCAGACCGCGCAAGGCACGCAGGTGCCTACCTGGCTGGTGCTGGGCGAGGTGGTCAAGGTGCACATCGACGAGCAGCTGTTGCAGGACGGCATCTACCAGACGGCAGCGGGCCAACCGCTGCTGCGCGGCGGTGGGCCGGGCGACTATTTCACGATCAGCGAGGCTGGCAAGTTTGTGATGCGCCGGCCCAAGTGATGCGGCAGGCCGGCCTCAGTCGCAGCGCATGCCGGTAGCCGCCGCAAAGCTGCCCAGCGACCAGCCCTGGCCCAGCAGAAACATGCGGGTGCTGAGCGGATCGAGCCGCTCGGGCGCCAAGCGGTCGCCGAGGTAGTGCATTTTCTTGTTGTTGATATCGACATAGCCCAGCCGGTGGCTGGCAGCGAGCTTGTGCCAGAGCGCATGCGCGCCGGGTGACTGGCGCGCGCCAGTGACCAGGCACAGGCCTGCATCGAGCGCCCAGCGGTAGATGCAGGAGGCCAGGCCCTTGCGCTGGTAGGCGGGGTCAAAGCGGCTGTGCGGGCCGCGTATGTAGCGGTCGGCGCGCTTGTCCAGCTCGATCAGGCGGTTGAAGACGGTAAAGCCCGCAATGCGGTGCTCCAGCTGGTCTTCGACATAGACATAGAACTCGCCATCGGCACTGCGGTAGCGGATCGCGAAACGGGGGTCGGACAAAGGGATCTCGGGCAGGCCATGGAGCCTGTCGCCGGGGGTGTGGATGCGATCGTGGATGGAGGCGCATTCGCCTTCGAGTTGATGGGGTGGAATCGGGCTCACATCGATGCGCAACTCCACCGGCCGGTACAGCCAGGATGCCCAGAAGGGCGGTATCGCGAGGTTCATCAAAAACTCCTGCAGTGGAAAACCCGGCAGGTTAGCGCCGGCGCCATTTCGCACGCAAAGGGTGCGATATGTACTGCTTCTCGAAGACCTAAAAAAGCCCGCCTGGTTGCCCAGGCGGGCTGTCAAAGTGCAAGGCCTTGCGGCTTATTGCACACCCAATGTCATCGACGAGGTGGCACGGTTGCCAATCGCCACCGCAGACGAGCGGTTGCCCGATACATTGATGCCGTTGGTAGCGGGCACACCGGAGGCGCTGTAGCTGCCATTGACGACGGCCGACACGTTGCCACTGTTGATCTGGTTGGAAACGAGTGCCGCACTGGCCATTTGCTGACCGGGCAAGGCCGACACATTCACCACGTTTTCAGCGTTGTTGCCTACGGCCGTGGCGCTGGCGGTGTTGCCGCTCAGATTGAGGGAGCTGCCACGGGTGAAGGCATCGGCGTTCAGGCTTGCGGTGGCGACCACATTGCCGCTGTTGGTCTGCGCATTGAGCAGGCCCACGGCCGATCCGCTGTTGAGCGCCGTGCCTGCACCTACTTGCACGCTGTTGAGCGAGGTGTTGCCTGCAGCCACTGCCAGCGCCTGGTTGCCGGTGGTAGTGATGTTGCCATCGAGGCGGTTGGCCGCAGTGCCTTGCATCTGCAGGTTGGCGGTAGAAGCCACGGCACCGGAATTACCCTGCACATTGCCCAGCAAGACGGCCTGGTCGCTCGCAAGCGTGCCGGCTGTCACGGTCAGCTGGTTGTTGGCCACGTTGGCACGGGCCAGGCTGCTGGCCTGGTTGCCAGTGATGGTGGTGTTGCCGCTGGGATCGGTGACCACACTGCGGCCACTGAGGATCTGCATCTCGGTGGTGGCCGTGGTGTCACCTGCCGACAACTGCAGGTTGCCCAACAGGTTGGGCTGGGTGCCGGCCGCACTCAAGGTGCTGGTGGCCTGGATGTCCAGCGCATTGGTTGCCTGGTTCTGGCTGGCATTGGCGCTGAACTGGTTGCCGCTCACCACCAGTTCGTGGCCGCCTGCGCGCGTGGTGACAGGTGTCAGGTTGCTCGTACCCTCAACGCCCAGGTTGACCTTGGTCAGTGCGCTTGCATTGCCCGATTGCACGGCCTGCACATTGAACAGGTAGGCTGCCGAGTTGCCATCGATGCGGCTGCCAGAGAGCGCGACCTGGTTGTCCGCCTGGTTGATGATCGCGTCCGAGCCGCCCACATTACCGCTGACCGTGAGGCTGGAACCCAAGGCCGTATTGGCACGCAGACCGATCAGCATGGGGACCGGATCGGGAGAAGGGCTCAGGCTGGTGAGCCCGGCGACCGTGGCGCTGACATCACCTGAGCCATGGCCCTGCTGGTTGATGACCGCAGCGGCAGAGTCTGTCACGCCGTTGGTGGCATTGACACGGGCCAGGTTACTGGCCTTCTGGCTGGCAGCGTTGGCGTTGAACTGGTTGCCGCTGACCACCAAGGTGGCATTGCTGGCGCTGGTGGTAGTTGCGCCCACCAGGTTGGATCCGGTGCTAGCCTGGACCTCGCCCGTCGCATGGCCCTGCGTGTTGGTCACCAGCGCGGACGATTGCGTCACCGCATTATCGGCACCAAGCTGGGCGTCGTTGGTGGCGGAGGCTGCCGTCGCTTCGGAACTGAGCTGGTTGCCGCTCACCGTCAGGCTGGTGCCAGACAGACTGGTGGAGCTGCTGCCGATGCGCGCAACGCTGGCACTGGCCGAAACGGCACCCCCCATGTTCAGCTGGGTGTTGGACGTGGTGGCCTGGCTGTCAGCGATGTTGCTGGCGCCGGCACGGGTCTGGTTGCTGGCGCTGGAGCCCTGGGCCTGGGCCTGTACCAGGTTGCCGCTGACGCTCAGGGTGTCATTGGTGCTGTCCAGGGTCTGCACGCCCAGCGATCCCACATTGGCACCAGCTGTGACAACGGGCGAGCTCAGGGTTTGGGAATTCGAAGTCTCCAACACCGCACCGCTGATGGAGCCTGCAGCCGCCACGGCCGTGCGGTTGCTGCCGCTATTGCCATCGGCTTGGGCGCTGACGCTGTTGCCGGCGACGCTGTAGCTGTTGTTGGCCGAGCCAGGCTTCTGGTTGTCGATGCCCAGCGTGGTTGCCGAGCCTGAGGCGATGACAACACCGCTATTGGCCTGGGTCGCCGTGGTGCCCAAAACCGTATTGGGCGCCTGCACCACGTCACCGGATGACGTGATCTGCAGGGTACTGGTCTGCTGGTTGCCGCCAGCGGAGGCTTGCACCTGGTTGCCGCTCACGCTCAGCGTGCTGTCCGTCATGGGCTGGTTGGGGGTGCCCTGAACCCGGATACCCAGCAAATTACCGACCGAGCTGATGCCGAAAACGTTGCCCTCGGCCACTTGGTCAACGCTGCTGCTGGCATCGGCCCCCACATTGACGCTGCTGCCCTGCACCTGGATACCTGCCTGGGTGGTATTGGCCTGCGCGCTGGCATCGATCTTGTTGCCCGAGACGCTCAGCCTCAGGTTGTCCATGGCATTGGCGGGGTTGGCACCACCGGTCTGGTTCAGCCGGATACCCACCTGGTTCAGCGTAGTGATGGCTGTCACCGCGCCGGTTGCCGCCTGGCCCTGGGTGACGGTAGCCGTCGCCGGGGTGTTCATGTCAACCGCCGTGCCGGTGATCTGCATGGTGCCCACTGCCGTGCTGCCGATCGCCGCTGCGCTGGCTTCGTTGTTACTCACGCTGGCGGTATCACCATCGTGGTTGCCGACCACATTGGCGGCATTGACGCCGACCGTGCCCGAGGTGATGCTGCTGACGGTGCTATTGACCTGCTGGGCAATGTCCACCGTTGGCTGCGCTGGTAGCTGGTTGTTGATGGTCAGGGCAGCAGCGGCACCGGTATCGAGCCGGTGCTGGTTGCCAATAGCCAGCGCATCCACGCCATTGCCATTCACCACACCGTTGCCGGGAAAGGTGGTGTACTGCGCATTGCTGTTGTTTTGTGCGTTAACGACCCCATCGCTGGTCTGGTTGGTTGTGGGCCCGGTCACCGGAAGGGTTCCGTTGCTCTGCGCCAGCGCCACGCCCGAGGTGGCAGCGATCAATGCGGCCGCAGCGGCCAGTGGAGCCAGGCGTGCCCGGCGAAGAGAGGTTGGGTGCTTGTGGGACATGACTGTCTCCTAGTGGTACAGGGAGGAAAACTAGACGTGATTTGGGTGTTTTATGCTCTAAGTGCCCGTCTATAAAGCGCTATAAGCTATTAAATTGGTAGCAAAAAAAACGATGCCGCTCAGGGTTTGATCTGCAGGCGGGCCAGCAGGCGGTAGCCCGCGCCGTAGCGGTGTACGGTGGTGTCGCCGGGCGTAGGCCGCCACTGCACCTGCACCTGGCTGGGTGGAATACCGTGCTGCGCCAGCTCGGCGCGCAGCACTTGCAGGCGCTCCTCGGTCAGCGCATCGCGCCGGGCGGGGTTCTGGTCGTTTTCGTTCTCACGCGCCAGCAGTGCCATGCGCACGCCCTGGCCGGCGCGCAGTCGGGTGGCCACCGTGTCTGCGGCGGTGGCCGATTGCTGGGCGATACGGGTGTTGTTTTCTTCAAATACGACGTCCAGCGAGGTCATCGCAGCGGCGGTTTTCTCGGGCATCGGCTGGGTCGCTGCCGCAGCCGGTGCAGCTGCTGGCACAGGTGCCGGAGCAGGTGCAACGGCCGGTGCGACTGGCGCCTCACCCACTGGCGCAGCCGCCTCGCCGGCCACCGTCCTGGAAGCGTCCATGCAAGGGGCTGATGGGGTTTGCGTCACGGTGCTGATCAGCTCCAGCACGCCCTGTTCCAAGGTGGTGCGCACGCCCAGTTGCACAGGCTCCAGGTCCTTGCTGCCGGCATTGATGTCGAACAGGTTGCTGCCGAAGAAGCGGAAGATGCCCGCACCAATCTCGCGCCCCACAATCTGCTTTTGCAGGCTGACGGCACGCACCACGCGCAAGGTCTTGGTCTCGACGATGCGCAGATCGGCACCCACGTTCATCGTGAAGACGCGGTAGCGTGGGCCGATCTGGTTGACCTGGGCTTCGATGCCGCCGGACTGGATGTTGTAGTTCACTTCGGTGAGGCCGCCGATGATGTAGTAATCGGAGCGCAGGATGGAGCCGCCGTAGTACGGCAGCCAGGGCACCGCACGCTGGCCCTTCTCATCGGCCAGCGCGTGCTGGTTGCCATCGCCCAGCTGGCGCCGGTCGGTGTAGGCCAGCTCCAGCTCGGCCACGCGGGTGTCAAAGCGCTCGCGCACATCGATGGCGCCGCCGAGCTTGCCCAGCGCCGAATAGACCATCAAGGAGCCGCCCTGGGTAACCACATTGCCGTCGCCTTGCGAGTACTTGCCGGTGTAGTCCTTGATGTCGCCCACGGCAATCGACAGCGGTGGGCGGCCCTTGCCTTGCTCGACGATGCGGTGTGACAGGCAGGCAAAGCTGTTGTCCAGCGGTGTGCCGTTGTGGCGCGGGCCGGGGCCCTGCATCACCGGCGCTTCGTCATCGGCCATGCGCACCTGCTGGTAGGTGGGCAGTGCGCAGCCGCTCAGCAGCAAGGTGGCGGCCAGGGCCGACAGGGTCATCGTGCGGCGGGGCAGCGGGCCGCGCGGGTAAAGGTTCAAAGCGTGCATGGTGTCCTCCGTCCGCGCTTTAGTTGATGGCACCGCTGGCGCCAAACTGGCAGGCCGAACTGCCGCTCACGTTGGTGCTTTGGTTGCCGCTGTTGTTTTGCGCGACCTGCATGTCCTGCCGGCCATGGGCGTTTTCGCTGTTGATGGGCGCCATCGTGGTGCTCGAGGGGCTGCCCTGCACGCCGCTGCTGATGGCGCCTGTGTTGCTCTGGTTGTTGTTGGCCACACCGCCGCGACCCAGGTTGTCGCTGCTTTCGCTGGCGCTTCCGGTGCTCGATGCGCTGTTGCCGGCCGATGCATTGGTCTGCGGCGACGCGACCTGGTTGGCCTGGTCGGCCGAGCTGCTGTTACCAGCGGCGGTGGGCTGAAAATTGCAGTTCACCTGGCGATCGATGTTGGTGATGTAGGTGCTTTTGAAAGCGTCGTAGTAGCCGCCTTTTTTCTTCTCGACCAGGTCGTTGGTGAGGGCCCGGTTGGCCCGGTCGGCGCTGGTCTGGAACTGCCAGGGCACCGATTCGCCGAGCCAGCCTTGTGCGTGGCTGGAAGCGGCCGCCGTCAGCAGCGCAGCGGCGAGGTAGAGGGAGCTGTGTTTCATGTCGTCCTCACAGTTGGGTGTTGTGCTGTTCATGGGCAAAACAGATGGAGCGACGACAGGCATCCCATGGCGGCCAGCCATCGCATGGGATACATGGTCGGCTGGTAGTAAGCAATTGTAAATAGACCAGATGTACTAGCCTAGAGGCAGTTTTGCGGTGTGAAACCTTGTTAAATGGGTGGCATAAATTCTCAATAAATCCATAAAAATCATTGGACTTTTAAAATTTTTTGCGGATACTAACAATCTATCGATGTCACCGAGATGCACACTAGTTCATATGGACTATTGGTTGCTTTGGTAAATAGATGTAAGGTACAGGCCATGAAGACATGCGCCCACCATGCCGCAAGAAGGAGCCTGCGGATATGACATTGCCACTGCCATCGGTCATGCTGGTGGATGACCATCCCCTCTTCCGCCAGGGCTTGCGGATGATGCTGCTGAGCAGCGACATGCTGCAGGCCGATATCCACGAGGCGGGTTCGGTCACCGACGCGGTGGCGCAGGAGCACTGGGTCAACCTGGTGATGCTGGACATCAGCATGCCCGGCTGCGATGGGCTCGAAGGCATTGGCCAGATCCGCAAACGCTGGCCCGGTGCCTATGTGGTGATGCTCTCGGGCCATGACCACCCCGAGCTGATGCGCGATGCCGTGCGCCAGGGCGCCTCGGGCTTCATCTCCAAGGCGCTGGAGCCCGAAGCCATCTGCGCGCAGGTGCAGCATTGGTTGCTGCGCAGCCTGGGCATGGAGCAGAACATCCACAAGGCCAGCGGCCGCAGCCTGACCCCGGAGGCCAAGCCCCATGCCGAGGTGCTGCCGCTGCGCCAGTACGAGGTGCTCAAGATGCTGGCCAAGGGCTTCAGCAACAAGGCCATTGCCAAGCATTTCGGGCTGAGCGAACATACGATCCGCAACCAGGTGGCCTCCATCCTCAAGCACCTGGGAGCCGATACCCGAACCCAGGCGGTGCTGGTGGCGCAGCGCAACGGTATCCTGCCCGCCACGGCCGTCAAATAAAGCGGCTGCTGTCGCCGCCCAAGCGCCAGCGCCATGCCACTTGCAGGCCCACTGCCAGGCAGGTGCACAACCAGGAAGCCACGATGGACACAGGCCCCCAAGACAAGCCCCAGTGGATGCGCTGGGCGCTGGCCGTTTTGCTGCTCTGCTGCCTCGTCGGCCTGGCGCCCGCCAAGGCAGCGTCCGATCGCCTGCGCATCGGCATACCGCTGGAGCCCTCCTCGTTCGACATCACCAGCACCTCGGCTGCCACCGCCAGCGAGATCACCTATGCCAATGTGTTCGAGGGCCTGACCATCATCGACGGGCAAGGCCAGATCAAGCCGCGCCTGGCGCAGAGCTGGACGGTGAGCCAGGACGGCAAGCAGGTCGATCTGGTGCTGCGCCGCAATGTGCGCTACCACGATGGCAAGCCCTTCAATGCCGCGACCGCCGTCTTCAGCCTGCAGCGCCTGCTGCAGATGAAGAACACCAATGCCTACCTGGAATGGTTCGACAAGCTGGTGTCGGTCGAGGCCAAGGACGAGTATCTGTTGCGTATCCGCCTGAGCGAGCCTGACGCCCTGATCAGCTATGCGCTGGCCATGCCCGGCGCGGTGATGGTGCACCCCGACAGCGCGGCCAACAATGCCAGCACACCCGTGGGCACCGGCCCCTACCAGGTCGAGAAATGGACCAAGGGCAAGTCCATCACCCTGGTGCGCAACGAGCAGTGGTGGGACAGCCGCAAGCCGGCCATCCGCATGGCGGATTTTCTCTTCATGTCCAGCGCGGCAGAGACCGAAAACATGCTGGCCGAGGGCCGCATCGATGCGCTCAGCTCGGTGACGCGGCTGACGGCCTCGTTCATGGCGCGTACCGACTATGTGATGGGCCAACGCGGTGTGCAAGGCAAGCTGCTGATCGCGATGAACAATGCCCGCATGCCGTTGAACGATATCCGGGTGCGGCGCGCCATCAACCATGCGCTGGACCGCAGCCGCTACCAGGATATCTATGGGAGCTCCATCCAGGTGCTGCCCATTGGTAGCCACTTCTCGCCCCACCACCCGGCCTATGTGGACTTGGTGCAGCGCTACCCCTACGACCTGGCACAGGCCAAGGCCTTGCTGGCCCAGGCCCAGGTGGCCCCGGGCACCAGCCTGCGCCTGGCCGTGCCGCCCACCGATTACGGACGCTATGGCAGCCTGATCGTGGCCGCGCAGTTGGAGGCCATTGGCCTGCAGGTCGAGATCATCCGCATGGACTGGCCCACCTGGCTGGACCAGGTGATGAAGCGCAAGGACTATGACCTGAGCCTGATCATGCATGTGGAGCCGATGGACATCGGCATCTATGCGCGCGATGACTACTATTTCAACTACAACAACCGGGTGTTCAAAAAGATCTGGGAAAAGCTGCGCGCCTCGGCATCGCCCCAGGAACTAGACGAGTGGCTGGGCCAGGCGCAAAGGCAGCTGGCCGAGGATGCAGTCAACGCCTTTATCGTCGTGCGGCCGGAGCGCAACTTCATGCGCAAGGGCCTGGTGGGCATGTGGTCCAAGTGCCCGATCCCGACCTTTGCGCTGGAAGACCTGCGCTGGCAGAACTGAGCCCATGCCAGATCGCCTCCATCCCGCCACGCCCGGCCCGCAGGCTGTACCGGAGCATCGCAGTTTTCCAATGTCGGTGACCTCCCGCATTTTGCTGATGCTGGTGATTCTGGCCGTGGGCATTGCCGTGGTGTTTGCCTTGACCTTGCAGGGCCTGCGGCGCACCAACCAGGCCTTGCAGCAACTGTCGAGCGTGGAGATGGAGCAGCTGATCGCCAGCACCCGCGTGATGCAGCAAAGCGAGATGATCGGCAGCTATGCACGCCTGGTGGCCATCACCAATGACATGGGCGAGAGGCGCCTGAACATGGTGGAGCTGACCGACCGCATGGGCTGGCTTGACAAGCTGCTCGGCGAGATGACGCAGACGCAGCTCGATGGCAGCATCGACCCGCTGATGCAGTCCAAGCGCAACGCGCTCAACGCCAATGTGCAGCAGCTGAGCCAGGCGATTTTTCAGCCGGCGCAGCATGGCCTGGATGACCGCGCCGTCTTCCATCTGGTGGCCGAGAACCAGATGCTGGCGACCGACATGTCACTGCTGGCCAGCCGCGCCGCAGCCGATCTGCGGCGCCAGCTCAATGAGCGCAGCATGCAGCTGTCGCGCGATGTGGCCGCGCAGCAGAGCAACCTGAACTGGCTGGTGGCCGTGCTGATCCTCTGCGTGGTGATGGCGGGCATCTACATGCATGCCTCCGTGTCGCGCCGCCTGGTGGCGCTGCGCCGCGAGGTCAGCAATGACGAGTTTGGCGGCATCTATGCGGTGCCCCAGCAATGGGGCGACGAGATCGACCAGCTGGGCCGCGCCATTGCCTCCTACAAAAAGCACCTCAACGACCACACCCGCTCGGCACAGAACGCGGTGCGCGCCAAGAACCGCTTTCTGGCAGGCGCCAGCCATGACCTGCGCCAGCCGGTGCAGGCACTCAACCTGTTTCTGGAAACCTTGCGCGTCTCGGGCCTCAACAGCCAGCAGGCGGTGGTGCTGGAACATGCGCGCGCGGCGCTGTCGGCCAGCCGCGAGATGCTTGACACCCTGATGGACTACTCGCGCATCGAGGCCGGGGTGCTGGACCCCAAGTTCCAGCCGGTGGCCATCGCCGGCTTTCTGCGCCGGCTGGAGAAGGAGTTCGGCCCGCAGGCCGATGCCAAGAACCTGGTCTTCCGCGTGCGCGACAGCGAGGACTGGATCTACACCGACCAGTCGCTGCTGTTCATGCTGCTGCGCAATCTGGTGTCCAACGCGCTGCGCTACACCGACCAGGGCGGTGTCCTGCTGGGGGTGCGCAAACGCGGCCTGCAGCGCGTGATCGAGGTCTGGGATACCGGTGTGGGCATCGATGACGAACACCACGACCTGATCTTCCAGAAGTTCCGCCAGGTGGGCGAGGACCACCACATGGGCAGCAAGGGCCTGGGGCTGGGGCTGGCCATCGTGCGCGAGCTGGCCGATATCCTGAACGTGCAGGTCGCGCTATCGTCCATCCCCGGGCGCGGCAGCGTGTTCCGCGTCAGCCTGATGGCCGAGGCCGTGCCCGCCGGCGGCTATGGCCTGGTCGCCGGGTTGTGGGAGCAGCCTGACGACGGCGACTACTCGTCCCTGCATGGCCTCAAGGTGCTGGTAGTAGATGATGAGCCGCTGGTGCGCGTGGGCCTGGCCAGCATGCTGGAGCAATGGCATTGCCAGGTGATGAGCGCCGCCACGGTGGACCAGGTGCGCCGCCTCATCGGCCATATGCAGGAGAGCAACAGCAAGCCCTTTGACGTGGTGCTGACCGACCTGCGCCTGTCGCCCACCGAAGACGGCAGCATGGTGGTGCGGGCCGTGCGCGATGCCACAGCCGAGCACCTGCCCTGGCAGCAGATGCTGCCCCACTACGTGATCCTGACCGGCGACACGGCCCCCAAACGGCTGCAGATGGCCAACAGCCTGGGGGCGACCTTGATGCACAAGCCCATCGACCCGCGCCAGCTGCACAAGCTGCTGGCCCGGGAGCTGCAGCTGCGCTGCGATATCGAGGAGTTCATGGAGACCCAGCCACCTGCCGATATCGACGAGGCCATCGACAAGGCATGAAAAAACCCGCCGGGGTGAGCGGCGGGTTGCGAGGCTGAGCGCTGCGCGGAAAGCTTATTCCGACAGCTGGCGCATCGTGGCCTGGTCCAGACGACCGGTGACCGACAGGCCCTGGTCTTGCTGGAAGGAGCGCAGTGCGTTCTGGGTGCGGGGGCCGGAGGCGCCATCGGGCGTGCCCACATCGTAGCCCAGCTCATTGAGGCGCTGCTGCGCTTGCTTCATGGTCAGGCGCACATTGGTCTTGGCGCCAGGTGCCGAGGTCTGGCTGGGCGCTGCGGCACCATCCACACCCAGGCGGCCACCACCGCCCAGGCCCTGGCCCTTGACGGATTGCGCGCTGTAGTTGCGCAGCGCCTGCACCATCTGGTTGTAGGCATCGACGAAAGCGGCCGACACGACCTTGCCCTGCGAGGTGTTGGAATACCCCCCGATACCAGCGCCTGCAGCGCCGCCGAACAAGGTGCCAAAGCCACCCCAGTCGGTGTTGCTGGCATTGCCGGTCGACGAGGACACCTGCACGCCCGAGCGGTTGTCCACCAGGGTCAGCATGGCCGAGGCCTCGCGGGTCTTGCTGCTGGCCGCCACACCTGCCAGCGCGCCGCCGCCACGGCCGCCCAGGATGCCGCCCAGCGCTGCACCAAAGCCGCCGGCATTGTCTTCGCTGAAGGTCACTTCAGGCGTCAGGCCGTAATCCGATGCGACCACCTGGCCCTTGCCGAAATTGCTGCCTTTGCGCATTTCACCGTTGTCCATCATCGCGCGCTCGCGGTTCATCGCATTCATGCCGGCAGCGCTGCGCTCCACCACCACAAAGCAGTTCGATTGCTGGATCAGCACACGCAGCAGATTGGCGGTCGGTGGCAGGCGGTATTCGTTGCGCAGAATGGTGTACCAGCCTGCCTGCTGGTTCTCGACCAGGGACACGGTACCCACGGGCGAATCGCACTTCTCGAGTTGGCTGTTCTCACCCTGGCTGCTGCCGCCTGCTGCACCGCCGGTCACCATGTTGTTGGTGCCGCCGCCCAGCTTCATACCCGTGCTTTCGCAGCCTGCCAATGCCAAAACGGCCAGTGCCGCCAATGCTGCCTTTTTCATGTCGCTCTCCCGCAAGTTAATCAGTTGTGCATTCAAAGCGAGCCCGGAATTCCTTCCAGGCTCGGTGACTTCGGTTTCGTATTTTTGCTTTGCGCTGCGGACACGGATTATCTGAATCCAGAAACCACTTCGGAGCGTTGTCCACTCTTAAGCGAAGTTGTTAGAGAATGTGACCAAAATCACGGCATGCAGCACATGGCCGGTGCATTATCCACGTAATTTATCAATCAATCCATTCAGAGCATCCAGAGAACCAAACTGGATTACCAGCTCACCCATTTCTTCGAGTTTGCCGGCGCGCTTGACGCGCTTTTTCACACGCACTTCGACCTCGGCCATCAACAGGTCCGAAAGCTCTTCTTCCACCCGCTTCAAATCGCGTGATTTCGCTGCTTTGGCTTTGACCGGGGTTTCGCCCGAGAACTCGGCGCTGACCTTTTTGACCAGGCTCTCGGCCTCGCGCACGCTCAGTTTGCGCGCATTGATCTGGTTGGCAGCGGTGATCTGTGCAGCGCGGTCCAGCGCCAGCAAGGCACGGGCATGGCCCATGTCCAGATCCCCTGCCATCAGCATGGTCTGCACCGGCTCGGCCAGGTTCAGCAGACGCAACAGGTTGGACGCCGCCGAGCGCGAACGGCCCACGGCCTGCGCAGCCTGCTCGTGCGTCATCTGGAACTCGCCCACCAGGCGCGACAGACCTTGGGCTTCTTCCAGCGGGTTGAGGTCTTCACGCTGGATGTTCTCGATCAATGCCATCGCGGCAGCGGACTCGTCGGGCACCTCACGCACCAGCACGGGCACCTCGGCCAGGCCGGCGATGCGCGCGGCGCGGAAGCGCCGCTCACCGGCGATGATTTCGTACTTGCCGGCGTTGTCGCCCGCAGCGAGCTTGCGCACCAGGATGGGCTGCATGATGCCCTGCGCCTTGATGCTTTCGGCCAGCTCATACAGCGCGCCCTCATCCATGCGCGTGCGCGGCTGGTAGACGCCAGGCACCATGTCATCGAGTAGCAACTGGTGCGGCAGCTGGCCCTTGTCGTCGCTGGCAGGCGCCGCGTCTTCGACCTTGGGGCCCAGCAGTGCTTCGAGGCCGCGTCCCAGGCCCTTGGGTTTTTTGGTTGCCATGGTTTTCAGTTCACCTTTGTTGGTTCGGCCATCAGCTCGGCCAGCAGCGCCTGGCCCAGCGGCCAGTCGCCCAGGCCGGACTCGGCATTGATATGGCCGCAGGCACCCTGGTCCACCCAGCGGGCACCCCAGTTGCTGGCCAGCCACTGCGCGCGCTCTGCGCTGCAATAGGGGTCGTTTTGGCTGCCCACCAGAATGGCGGGAAAGGGCAGTTTCTGCAGCGCAATCGGTGACCAGCCGGGGATGTGTTCGGCCAGGTCGGGGCGCTCCACATCGCCCGGTGCCACCAGCAGCGCGCCACGCACCTTGCTGGCCGCCTGGGGCGAATGGGCGGCCCACCAGGCCGTCAGGATGCAGCCCAGGCTGTGGGCGACCAGCACCACGGGCTGCGGCGCATCCAGCACCACATCCTGCAGGCGTGCCGTCCAGTCACCGCGCTTGGGGTGCATCCAGTCGTGCTGCTGCACGCGCTCATAGCCCCATTGCTGCTCCCACACCGTTTGCCAATGGCCTGGCCCGCTGTTTTGCCATCCCGGCAGCAGCTTGATGGACGAGGATTCAATGCTCATTTTTTAATAGCAAAAAAGCGCCACCGTACTGCGCTGTTTCAAAGAAATGCAAACCCTTATTGTGCCCGAATGTCCCTCGCACGCAATGCGGGCGCCAGCGGCATCGCTGCGGCCATGAAAAAGACCTCCGCATGCGGGGCACCGGAGGTCTGTCGGGCAGCGGCCAAGGCCAGCTGTCACTTCATGCGTTTGATGCGCTTGACCATCTCTTTGGCGAACTCGACAAAGGCCTTGCTGCCCTTGGCGGCCGGGTCAAACACCACGCCCGGCAGGCCATAGCTGGGCGCTTCGGCCAAGCGCACATTGCGGGGGATGACTGTGTCGAAGACCTTGTCGCCAAAATGCTCGCGCAGCTGGTCGCTCACCTGCTGCTGCAAGGTGATGCGCGGGTCGAACATCACGCGCAGCAGCCCGATGATCTCCAGGTCGCGGTTCAGGTTGGCATGCACCTGCTTGATGGTGTTGACCAGGTCGGTCAGGCCTTCGAGTGCAAAGTACTCGCACTGCATCGGCACGATCACGCCATGGGCCGAGCACAGGCCGTTCAGGGTGAGCATGGAGAGGCTGGGCGGGCAGTCGATGAGCACGAAGTCAAAGTCCGCGTCGCTCGCCTCCAGTGCGGCCTTGAGGCGCTTTTCACGGCGCTCCAGCTCGACCAGCTCGACCTCGGCGCCGGACAGCTCGCGGTTGGCGCCCAGCACCCAGTAACCGCAGCGCTCGGAATGGACGGCCGCCTCCTTGATGGTGTTCGATTCGAGCAGCACATCGTAGACCGAGGTCTCCAGCGCGCGCTTGTCGATGCCCGAGCCCATGGTGGCATTGCCTTGCGGATCCAGGTCGACCAGCAGCACACGCTGCTTGATCTTGGCCAGACCCGCCGCCAGATTGACTGCCGTGGTGGTCTTGCCGACGCCGCCTTTTTGGTTGGCGATACAGAAGATTTTTGCCATGAGAACTCGCTTCGTCCACTAACTTATTTGGTCAGGGCCAGCTTGAGGCCAAAACCAATCAAAAACACACCCGCTGTCTTTTCCATCCACTTGACCAGGGCCGGGTTGGCGCGCAGGCGCTCGGCCAGGGTCTTGGTGATCAGCACCACCACCGTGCAGTAGGCCAGACTGATCACCGCTACCGTAGCCGCCATCACGGCGAAGGTGGGGATGCCACGGTGGGTAGCAGGATCGACAAACAGCGGGAAGAACGCCATGTAGAAAACGATGGCCTTGGGGTTCATCAAGGTGATGAGAAAGCCCTGCTTGAAATAATGCCGAGGTGCAATCTGGATGACCGGCTGGTCGCCGGGTTTGGCGGTGATCAGCTTGTAGCCGATCCAGCCCAGGTAAATTGCGCCGATCCATTGCACCGCATGGAAAGCCGCAGGGTAGGCCGTCAGGACCGCCGCCACACCGGCCACCGCCAGCCACATCAACACCTGGTCAGCCGCCATGCAGCCGGCGCAGACAGCCAGACCGGCCTTGATGCCGCCCTTGCCGGTAGAGGTGATCAGCGCCAGATTGCCAGGCCCCGGGATCATCAAGAACAGCAGCACGGCGAAGACAAATGCACCATAGTCAGAAATGCCAAACATGTGCCGCCCCCGCAATGGAAACTTTGAGTGTAAACGACGCCCCCGCTTGCTAGCCAGCAAAATGCGCGTTGTTACCGGCCCAAGCGTCAACAAAAAGCCCCGAAAAATCGGGGCTGTGCATGGATTCGATTCAGCGCCGCAGCTGAGCCGCAGCACGCCTGCATCAGGACGCCTGGTGGCGCATCCAGACAATGCAGCGCTCGGCGTCGAGACCGGGCACTTGCAGCGGCTCAATATTCAGCACCTGCACCGTAGCGGGCAACAAGGCCAGCTCATCGTCGGGGCGCTTGGCCTTCATCGCCAGCCAGATGCCATCGGCCTTCAGGGTCTGGGCCGACCAGGCGGTGAAGTCCTGCAAGGCGGCAAAGGCACGGCAGCTGACCACGTCGTACTGCTGGCTCAGTTGCTCCACCCGCGACTGGATGCCATGCAGGTTGCGCAGGCGCAGCGCGGCAGCGGCTTGCTGGATAAAGGCGACCTTCTTGCCCACGGTGTCCACGCAACTCACATCCAGCTGGGGCAGGCAGATGGCAAACACCACGGCGGGCAGACCACCACCCGATCCGACATCGAGCAGCTTGGGGGCTGGCAGGCCCGTGCCCTCCAGATGGCGCACCAGCGGCGTCACCGCCGCCAGGCTGTCGAGCAGATGGTGGGTCAGCATCTCTTGCGGGTCGCGCACCGAGGTCAGGTTATAGACCTTGTTCCACTTCTGCAGCAGATCCAGAAAAGCCATCAACTGCGCAATTTGCTCATCGCTCAGTGACAGGCCCAGTTGTTGTACGCCGTCACGCAGTGGGACTTCCAAAAGTGCGCTCATGCAGTCGTTACCTCTTGTGCAGTGCTGAAGCCTTTGAAGCCACCTTTTTTCAGGTGCACCATCAGCAGGGAAATGGCAGCGGGCGTGACACCGGAAATACGCGATGCCTGGCCCAGGGTTTCGGGGCGGTGGGTTTGAAGCTTCTGGCGCACTTCAAACGACAGCGCCGTCACCTGCATATAGTCCAGCTCGGCGGGCAGGCGCAGTTTCTCGTAATGGGCTGCGCGTTCTACCTCGTCCTTTTGGCGATCGATATAACCCGAGTATTTGGCACCGATCTCGACTTGCTCGACCACGGACTCGCTCAAACCGCCCAGTGTTTCACGTGAAACATCGCTGGTCTGGTAAGCGCCTTCGTTCATGCTCATCAAGGTGGCGTAGTCCACACCAGGGCGGCGCAGCAGATCGAACAGGTTGTACTCCCGCTCCATCGCCTTGCCCAACACACGTTCGGCTTCTTGCGCAGCGATGATGCGTGGGTTCACCCAGGTGGCCTTGAGGCGTTCTGTTTCACGTGAAACAGCATCGCGCTTGCGGCTGAAGGCATCCCAGCGCGCATCGTCGACCAGGCCCATCTTGCGGCCCTCTTCCGTCAGGCGCATGTCGGCATTGTCTTCACGCAGCTGCAGGCGGAACTCTGCCCGGCTGGTAAACATGCGGTAGGGCTCGGTCACCCCCTTGGTGATCAGGTCATCGACCAGCACACCCAGGTAGGCTTCATCGCGGCGCGGCGTCCAGGGGCCTTCGCCCCGGCACTGCAGTGCGGCATTCAGGCCGGCAAACAGGCCTTGGGCTGCCGCCTCTTCATAACCGGTCGTGCCATTGATCTGGCCGGCAAAGAACAGGCCCTGGATCTGCTTGGTCTCAAAGCTGTTCTTCAGAGAGCGCGGGTCAAAGTAGTCGTACTCGATCGCATAGCCCGGGCGCAGGATGTGGGCGTTCTCCAGGCCCTTCATGCTGCGCACCAGTTCGTACTGCACATCGAACGGCAGGCTGGTCGAGATGCCGTTGGGATAGTACTCGTGGGTGGTCAGGCCTTCGGGCTCCAGAAAGATCTGGTGGCTTTCCTTGTCGGCAAAGCGGTTGATCTTGTCTTCCACGCTGGGGCAGTAGCGCGGCCCTACCCCTTCGATCTTGCCGGTGAACATCGGGCTGCGGTCAAAGCCGCTGCGGATGATCTCGTGCGTGCGCGCATTGGTGTGGGTGATGTAGCAAGGCATCTGCGCCGGGTGCATCTCCGCATTGCCCATGAAGCTGAACACCGGCAGTTGGCCTTCATTCACGCCACCGGGCATGCCATCGCCAGGCTGGGTTTCGCATTGGCTGAAGTCGATCGAGCGGCCATCGATGCGCGGTGGGGTGCCGGTCTTGAGGCGCCCCTGGGGCAGCTTCAATTCCTTCAGGCGCGCGGACAGGCTGACCGCTGGCGGATCGCCGGCACGGCCAGCGGCATAGTGGTTCAGGCCCACATGGATCTTGCCATCCAGGAAGGTGCCAGCTGTCAGCACCACGGTGCGGCTGCGAAAACGGATACCCACCTGGGTCACGGCGCCCACCACGCGGTCGCCCTCCACCATCAGGTCATCGACCGCTTGCTGGAACAACCAGAGGTTGGGCTGGTTCTCCAGCGTCTCGCGGATCGCCGCCTTGTACAGGATGCGGTCGGCCTGGGCGCGGGTGGCACGCACGGCCGGGCCCTTGGAGCTGTTGAGGATGCGGAACTGGATGCCGCCCTTGTCGGTGGCCAGCGCCATCGCGCCGCCAAGCGCGTCCACTTCCTTGACGAGATGGCCTTTGCCGATGCCGCCAATGCTGGGGTTGCAGCTCATCTGGCCCAGGGTTTCAATATTGTGGGTCAGCAGCAGCGTCTTGCTGCCCATGCGTGCAGCGGCCAGCGCTGCCTCGGTGCCGGCATGGCCGCCACCGACAACGATGACATCGAATTCTTGCGGGTAGGTATAGGGGGTTTGGCTCATGGGGCCTCGTTCCAGGGCTCGCAAGGCATGCGCCTCGCAGTCAGTCAGCCCTTCTGCCGAAATGGCAAATAGTCGGTTTTGCCCGCTATTTTAATGACTGAGGTGTTTACACGCCGGCAGCCGTGTTATTGCGCCGCATCCTCCGCTGCTGCAGAACCTTGTCAAAAGCGATAGCATGGTTCGGCTTTAACCTTTACTGGAGATTTGTCGATGAAGCTGTATTTCTCTCCTGGCGCCTGTTCGCTGTCGCCCCACATCGCCCTGCTGGAAGCCGGCCTGCCCTTCACCCTGGAGATGGCCAGCACCAAGACCCACCAGCTCAAGGACGGCACCGACTTCTACACCATCAACCCGCTGGGCTATGTGCCCGTGCTGGAGCTGGACAATGGCCAGCGCCTGCGTGAAGGCCCGGCCATCGTGCAGTACATCGCCGACCAGGCACCAGCCTCCAAGCTGGCACCCGCCAACGGCACCTCCGAGCGCTACCAGCTGCAAGAGTGGCTGGGCTTTATCGGCACCGAGATCCACAAGGGCTTCTCGCCGCTGTTCAACCCCAACCTGCCCGACACCGTCAAGGACATGGCCCGCGTGCAAGTGCTCAAGCGCCTGACCTGGGTGGATTCGCAGCTGGCCGGCAAGGAATTTCTGATGGGCACGGATTTCACCGTGGCCGATGCCTACTTGTTCACCGTCAGCGGCTGGAGCAAGTTTGTCGGTGTCGATATCAGCGGCCTGCAAAACCTGGCTGGTTTCCTGCAACGCGTGGGCGCCCGTCCATCGGTGCAAAAGGCCATCGCGGACGAAAAGCAGTAAGCATACCGTCGGCCCAGGGCTGCTGTTTCACGTGAAACACATCCTGGTCGATGCAGCTGTGATGGCTTGTTCCTGGCAAAAGACCCTGCTCTTGACCTTCACACCGTGTCAGCTTTCAAGATCAGGCCATCAACCACAGGAAAAGGAAACTCTGATGCAAAACACCTTCCAAGTCCAAGGCATGACCTGCGGCCATTGCGAGCGTGCCGTCACCCAGGCTGTGCAGCAGCTCGACGCCCAGGCCAAGGTAACGATTGATCGCGCCCAAGGCAAGGTCGTGGTCGAGTCCAGCCAGCCGGCAGACAAGATCGCAGCGGCCATCGCGGCCGAAGGCTACCAGGTCCAGTAAGCATGGCCCGCCCGTCACGCAAGCCTGCGGCTGAGCGGTCCATCGCCTGGCCGGTGTCCATCAGCAAAGCGGCCCAGCTGGCGGGTATTTCTGCGCGCATGGCGCGCCACTACGAGTCGCTGAACCTGCTGCCGCATGTGAACCGCACCGACAGCGGCTACCGCCTGTATACCGAGTCGGATGTGCACACCCTCTCCTTCATCCGCCGCAGCCGCGATCTGGGCTTCTCGATGGAGGAGATCGAGAACCTGCTCAACCTGTGGCACGACAAGCAGCGCGCCAGCAGCTCGGTCAAGGAGATTGCGCAAAAGCATATCGAGACCTTGCGCGAGCGCATCGCCGCGATGAAAGCGATGGAGCGCTCGCTGCAGGCGCTGGTCCACAGCTGCCATGGCGACCAGCGCCCGGACTGCCCTATTCTCGACAGCCTGTCCGACCCCAAGGCCGACCCCTACGCCGATCCCGATACAGCCAGCTGCTGCAAGCATTGAAGGCCTCGACAGACCACCCCGCCGCCACCATAAAAAACGCGCTCCAGGGAGCGCGTTGCTGTTTCTGAGCGGGTAGCCATCAGAAGGGGCTGGAATCCGGATCCTCGTCCACCGGCGCCGACTTGGGGCCGGTCTGCATGCCTCCAGGCTTGCCAGACGCATCGAAGGGCTTGCCCACGCCTGTCCCCAGGCTGATCGGCTTGACGGGCGCTGCAGCCCCTTCCTGGGCCGCTGCAGCGGGTTTATTGCCCCGGTCAGGCAACTGGCCCAGCTCGGTGCGGCCTTCGCCGCCCAGCGCCTGTATCAGGTCCGGAATCAGCTGGCTGAACTCACCGGTGGCAATGGCCACATCGGCGTCAAAACCGCCATCTTCACTGGCGCCTTCCATCACCACATCGAGCAAGGCCACCTTCTTGAGTTGCAGGCCCTCGGTCAGCACAAAGCTGACGCGGTCATCCCAGGTCAGCGCCAGCTTGGTGGGCAGCTTGCCCTGGTCGATATGCTCGCGGATCTCGTCGATGCCCAGCGGGTGGCGGGCATAGCGCACGACGGCCTTGGATTCGTCGGCGCTTTTGAGCTCGCACTCCTGGTCGATGCTGAAACCTGCCGGCGCATCGTAGCTGTGCAGCCAGGCGGACATCGCGCCCTGGGGGCTGTTCTGGGTATCGATCAGCGCCACGGCAAAGCCGGGCGAGGCCTCCACCAGCATCGTGATCACCTCATCGGCCCGGCCCTGGCTGCTGGTGTCCAGCACCAAAAGCCGCGCCTGCGGATCGATCCAGATCCACAGCCCGCCTTGCTTGGTGAAGGCCATCGGCAGCAGGTCCAGCTTGCACTCGTCCTTGAGCTCCTGCTTCTCCTTCTTGCCAGGCTTGCGGCCTTCCTGGGCTTCAATCTGGGCGAGCTTCTCATCGACCTTGCGGTTGAGCACGCTGGCGGGCAGCATCTTGCTCTCGCTCATCAGCCGCAAGATCCATTGGCCGCCCACCGATTCAACCATGGCGCCATGCTCTTCGCCGCGCGGGGGCACCCAACCGGTGGATTTTTCCTGGGTGGCACCGCACTGCTCAAACTGCTGCTTGGCCAGGGCTGCGTCCAGCGCTACCAAATCCGGCTGCCAGGTTTCGGAGATGCGGTAAAAAATCATGTTCTTGAACATGCCATTCCTTTGTTCTGGGAGGCTGGCGGCTTGCTGCGCCAGCCCTTTAAAAAACACAAGCGGCCCTGGTGTGCCGCACTGATCTGCTGTCCATTGTGCCGCGAATCCGCCCCGCCCCAGAGCGATGCGCCAGTCAAAAAAACCGGGGTTTGGACTTGTTGACCGGCTGCCCGCAGCGCATTCCGCACGACTGCTGAACAACCAAAATTGGTAATTCTTTACACAGCCATACCTGCCAGTGACGGGGCTCTTACATGGCCGGCGGACACTGCATCCATAAGACATCACAACCCGGAAAGGAAACACCATGTCTCTCTTGCAACGCAGCGCCATCGTGACCGCCATGCTGGCCAGCCTGTCGATTTCCAGCTTCGCCCAAACCCCCGGCACGCCTGCGGTGGCGCCAACCGCTCAAAGCGCCCCAGCCCCCGCTAAAAAGGGCCATGGTCCTGAAGCGCGTGAGGCACGCATGGCCCAACGCATGCAGGCCCTCAAGGCTTCGCTCAAGCTCAATGCCAGCCAGGAAGCAGCCTGGACCAGCTATGTTGCGGCGATCCAGCCCCAGCGCCCTGCCCCAGGTGAGCGCCCTGAGCGTCCTGATTTGGCCAAGCTGACCACCCCAGAGCGCATTGACGCGATGCAGGCCATGCATGCCAAACACCAGGCCGCGATGGACCAGCGCAACCAGGCAACGAAGGCTTTTTACGCTACCCTGACACCTGAGCAGCAAAAGACCTTTGATGCAGAAACCCTGAAGATGCACGAACGCCGTGGACACGGCCCTGACGGCAAGGGCCCACATGGCCAGCGCCATCAAGGCCCAAATCCGAAACAGTCTGTTCCACCAATGGACAGCAAATAAGACAGGCGCACGCCTCCGCCTCGTCTCTCTCTCTTCATCCCCTCCTGCGCAGCCTCTCCAGCTGCGCTTTTTTTGCATCACATTCGTCAGCGGTTGCATACAGACAACATCCAGCTTTTGCTGACAGAAGTCGGTGGAGTCCAGGTGTAACATTATTTAATGCAATACCGTCCCCTCCTCTCCGCTGTCGGCTTGTGCGCGCTGACTGTCTGGAGCGCTTCCGCCCACGCGCAGTTTGCCGACAAGCGCAACACCGCCACCTTGTACCTGCAAGCCGGAGTTGCCGAGCGTGATGCGCGATCACTCACCATTGGCTCGACCATCCCGATGGACTGGAAGACTTTCTGGTGGGGCCATCCTGTCACCGCCCATTGGGACTTGAGCCTGTCGGCCTGGAACTCGGACCGCATGGAACGCGAAGGCAGCCGCACCATTGCCGTTGTCGGTCTGGTGCCTACGATGCGCTTTCACAGCAAGAGCCAGTACCCCTGGTTCGTCGAAGCCGGATTGGGCGGCTACGTGTCCAGCAAGCTGTACGAAAGCCGTGAAAAGCGCTTTTCGACCGCGTTCAATTTCGGCACCCACATCGGCGTGGGCTACTTCACCGGCATGCGCCGCGAAAACGAATGGTCCGTTCGCCTGGAGCACCTGTCCAATGCGTCGATCAAGCGCCCCAACCCGGGCGAGAACTTTGTGCAGCTGCGCTACGCACGGCACTTCTGACGGCTTAATACTCCCGCCCCTCTTCCCCTTCATACCGCCTTCTGGCGGTATTTTTTTGCCTGTTTGATGGGTGGGTATAGAACGAGGTACTGGACAGCACGCTGGCGAGCTGTAGAGGCGGCTTAGAGAGAGGCCGCATGCGGTAGCTGCCAGGTAGATGCAGGTGCTGGAGCAAGCCTCCACCTTTGGAACTGTATAAATATACAGTTTTGACTAAATCCCCCATTTTGCTGCGCCCCATGGGAGCATTCGACTGCCCATAGAGCCCCACACCCCAGCGCTTCTTCACGGGGCCGCTCAAGGCCTCCAGGAGACCTTCTGCACGCGTTTCCGACCCCATACCCTACCCTGCTGCATCCAAAGCGCCAGCAGGCTCTATTGGCAAGGTGGACAGCGTTCAGCAAGCTGCGCTTGGCTACCCATCGAGATCTGCGCCATTCAGACCAGCGAATGCTGGCTACCCGCAGCACCATTCGATGCGTCATACAGAGACCCAGTGACCTTTCTCAATCCCCTGCAAAGCAGCGTCACTGCTGGCGATACGCATCCAAAAGTATAGCTAACACCTATGTTGGCCTGTGCATTTGCGCACAGCGGATTTCTTAGACAAGGACTCTCAGAGGGAGTGACCTGATCGCGCCAACCAAGCAACAAACCTGTGCTGCCCTCTCCTATTGGCGTCTTGGATGGGGAGTGCGGCATGGCGCATTTCTGAAAGCGCTCAGCGTGATTCCTCATCTCGATACAGCATCTGAATTTTCACAGTCTGAAAAATTTCAAGATATGAAACTTTGTCGAGCTTGCCTTTGGTTTTTCTTTTATTTTCTTTAAAAGAATAGTAGATAGTAGTAGAAGGGCCTCGCCTTCTGTGGATAAGTCCGATAAACCAAAAATTTTCAAAAGCTTAAAATTTCTCCAACCATGTTGATGGTACCCGTCCATGCTTGTCACTGCAAAGTGGATAAGTCGAGGGTGTGGGTTATTCCTGTGGATAAGTTGGTTTAGGCAGTTTCGTTATCCACAGCTATTCTCCGTCGCCAAAAATTCAACAAGTTATTGATAAATAATAACTTATCCAAATGCTGTATGTTAACGTCACTGATAACAGGCTCACTGCCACCTGCTGTGCGTATGAAAGCAGGTGCTGCAAAAATTACCCACAAGGCCTAGGCCAAAACTGAGCCACTTTGGCGCTCGATGATTTGGCCAAGAAATCTGTGGATAAGTTTTTTATGTTTATAAATCAATGGCCTGCCACGTTATCCATCTGTGTGCACTGGGCCCTATTGCCGGTGCATGAGAGTGGAGCAAGTTCTTGGATGAATGCCTACCTGTGGATAACAATGGGGTTGTTGTTATCTTATCCTGAAAGTTATCCACAGCCCTTTTGAAACCCTCGACATACCGTTCGGACGGAGTTGCTTGTGGGTAATGCGGCGCATCTGGAAAATATTTAATAAAAACAATGGTCTGGTACCCGACCACTAAAACAGCAGCTGAGCGGAGCTAGGCGGTAGGCACTGCTTATTGGGCTGAAATCCGCCTTTTCGGGGCAAAAAATCCACATGTGAAGAACTGGAGTGCCTGCGCCAATCGGCCTGGGCCGAGGGCGAGCAGATACCACCGACGCCGGCCACTGCCGGCGACAGGGTGCAGCCTGTGGACATCTCGCCTCGACGGATCTGCGACAAGGCTTCGAACCCGCGATCCGAGGTCATGGACTTTTGTGTTTCACCGCAAGGAGGGCGCAATTGAGGCAGAGCCTTAGCGCTGTTGGTGTTTTTCTTCCTTCCAACCGTTCCAGGCCATCCAAGCGAGCCGTTCGCGTTGCGGGCCTGGCTGAAACGCTCGAAATACCCGCCGAGCACTCATCGCAATGGGGCGAGGCTGGCCGATTCCGTGGCTTCAAACCCATCCTTGGATCACCGCCAGCTGTTTAGAACGCTTTCCGCATTTCGGATGTGGGTGTCGAACGAGCCCGTACAGCATCAGCACGGATCAGCAGATGGAGCCGGGATGCCATTTGCCCAATGGCCAGCCCCCGGCGTACGGCGTAGAGAACGCGATCCGGGGCCTATTCAAACGAGATGGCGCATGCCCCCTGAGGGCCACTGCCGAACGCCAAATTTCAATTTGAATAATTCAAATAAACTGAAATAAAAGGCGGTTTTCTTCAGATCAGCTACCACCTTATTTTTAACAGCAGTGCCGCTGAATGCTACTTTTTTATGCAAAATGGGCGGTGAGGTCCCATAGTTTGTCAACAAGTTATCCTAGACCAGCCTGTGAATAAATTTCCACATCGTGATAAATCCCGCAATATGAGAGTGAACCAGGAATGAGTTATGCACATTTCTCTGTCAATGATCTTGCTCTACGATGACCTACATTTGTGGATAAGTAAAGCACTTATGCATGAAAACTACAACCCATCTTCGATAGGCAACTTATCCACAAATTGACCTGTTGAAGTGAGTAAGGCACAGATTGTGGATAAATTAGTCGATGTGGTGATAAGTTATACACAGAAGTTCGTCGATTTCTCGTTTAAGACAAGCAGCTTGCGTTTTTATACACAGCTATGATGGGATAAATGCTGCTTGGAAATATGCACAAAAAATAGGCTAATCAAGCTATAAACTGTGGAAAAGCTTGTGTACAGATTGCACTTGCCGTTACCGCAGAATGAACGGCAATTTGCCCGCTTAAATAGAGAGAAGTGATGATTTGCAGGACATTATGGGTAAAACACTAATGTTTACCCGATGAAAACACCAAGGGAGTTCCATCAGGAAGACAGCTGAGTCTGTGGATATCTTTTGCAGTGGCAATGACGAGCACGGATCTTTGTCACATGTGCACAACTTGTGCATCAATCCATTGACTGACCACATAAAGATATCCACCGGTTTTTCAGCGTCTCAACGCGCCTTCGGATCGGTGCACTCAAGGTGCATTCAGCCAATTTGAATGAGCGCTATCCAGCGTTGATGGCTTGGTGACCAAGGCTGTTGGGCGCGGCGGATGTGATTGCGCAACTGAGAGAGGGCTTGGAAGAGGGCGTGCAGTCGGAACTGGGGCGCGCAGGCACGGTTCCTTATCTGCCTTGTGCACGGCTATGGTCTCGGGAAAGCGGCAGACATGCGCGCTGCAAAGCGATGAACTTCACAGCCAAGGGGAGTCTGGGTCTGGATGGCGCGATAGCTGCTGGTGCACGCCCAGGTGCAGCCGGCCATCACCTGAATAAAGACACAGCAGCCTTCCGGTGTGCAGGAGCCCGGCAAGCGGGCGCACTTTAGAGAGCCGCAGCACATCCTCTAGCCTGCAAACCCTCAGCTAGATGCGCATATCCAGCACAAACACCCCAGCCCAGACGCAAAAAGCACCGCCAGGCGGTGCTTTGTTCAGGAGGAGGGCCTGTATCGGCCCGTTTCAGCCCTTAGGCTTCGACATCCTCATCGGTGCCGGTGCGAATGGTTTCGCGGTTGCTCTTGTCACGCATCTTGGCGATGTCGGTGTCCAGCGCACGGTGCAGCTTTTCCAGCGCAGCGTTGAAGGCTTCAGCGACCTTTTCGGCCTCGGCATTCACTGCCAAGGGTTGCCGGCCGGTGGCTCGTGTTTCCATCACGCAGCGCTTGCCTTTGCCGCCATTCTTCAGTGCGTCCACATCGGTGAGGTAAACCTCCACCCGGGTCACATATTCGCGAAAGCGCGAAAGCTTGTTTTGTACCTCGGTTTGTGCCCATTGGGAGAGGGAATCTCCACCTTGGACATTGTCGCCAGCGTGCACTTGAACTTGCATGGATGTGCTCCTTTCTCGAACGTGCTGGGCGGGCGGCCCAGCGTTGACAACTGGGTGCCGCGAAGGCCTTCGCCTTGCGGCATTAAGTTAGACACATCCTAACGCGCAAAACTGCAGCAGAGACCGCGACATGGTCAATATGCGTAAAAGCCCTGAGAAAGATCAAGCGTCCTACAGCCTCGTGGGTAGGCGTTCGGACGGCCGGGTGGGGCAGCGGTTGGCTTGAAACGCGGCAGGCCGCCCCCAGCAGACGGCCATGGCGGCAGGTCGCTGCGTGGTTTAGCCAGCTGCAAACTTTGCAGCTGGCAGGCGATACAGAACATGAGGACGCAAAGGGTGGCCTTCCGGCAGGTTAGGGTGCTCAAAGTCCCCCGCCTGGTCGCGCTCCATGCCCAGGCGCTGCATCAGCGCTTGCGAAGGCAGGTTGCTGGTGGTGGTGAAGGCGACGATTTCAGCCAGCTGCAACTGGCCAAAGCCCACGGCCAGTGCTGCTTGCGCGGCCTCGGTGGCCAGGCCCTGGCGCCAGGCATGGCGCGCCAGGCGCCACATGATTTCGACGCAGGGAGAAAAAGGCAGATGGGCCTGCGGCACATGCAGGCCGACGATGCCGATAAATTGCTGGTCTTCCAACCGTTCCACCGCCCAGACGCCCCAACCGCGCTCTGCCATCAGCGCCTCGCAGCGGTCCGCCATCGCATCGCTTTGTTCGCGGGTCAGCGGTGCAGGAAAGTAGCGCATCACCTCGGGGTCGGCCGTCATCGCGGCAAAGGCCTCCCGGTCTTGCGGCTGCCATTGGCGCAGCTGCAGGCGGGCGGTGCGGGGCTCGATCAGGGGGGCGGTCATGGGTGGCTTTCATGAATGAAAAAGCGGCTGGCACGCCAGGTATCTGCGTGAGCCGCTGGGGGATCAACAACGCCAAGCGCAGCAGGTATTAAAGCGCCCTGCTGCGCCGGGTATCAATGGTGGTGGCCGTGCGCGCCATGCACATGGCGGTGGGCAATTTCTTCTTCGCTGGCCGCACGCACATCGACCACCTTGCCGCTAAAGCGCAGCGCCAGGCCTGCCAGCGGGTGGTTGCCATCCAGGTGCACTTCCGGGCCCTTGATCTTCTTGACGTAGAAGGCCTGGGGCTCGCCACGGTCATTGGCGCCGCGCAGCTGGCCGCCCACCTTCACGCCCGGTGGGAACTCGCTCTTGGGGATGACACGCACCAGGCTCTCGTCACGTTCGCCAAAGGCATCTTCCACCGCCAGATCCACGCTGGTGCTGAAACCCACGGCCTGGCCTTCAAAAGCGGCCTCCACCTTGGGGAAGATGTTTTCATAGCCGCCATGCAGGTAGGCGAGGTTGCCGCTGTCCAGGGTCTTGCCTTGCGCATCGGTCACCTTGTATTGGATGGTGACGGCGCAGTCTTTGGTGATGTTCATGGTCTTGTTCGAAGAGTCTGGCAAAACCGCAAGTGTAGAGCTTGCTGGCGCTCATCCCTATCGCGGGGCCGGATGGCAGGGGCCGCGCCAAGGGTTTGGTGCTTGTCATGCAAACGGCTTGCTCTCCTACGGATGCATGCTGCAGTGCAGCGCGAGACTTGGGATTTGTGACCGCTTTTCCGGTCGAAAGGAAGAAGAAATGGTTCAGCAACTCGCAGGCAAGGTGGCCTATGTGACGGGCGCCGCCAGTGGCATTGGCAAGGCCATCGCCGATCTGTATGCGCAGCAGGGCGCCAAGGTGGTGATCGCCGATCTGAAGCAGGAAGCGGCCGAGGCGGCGGCCAAGGATATTGCAGGCAAGGGCGGTACCGCCATGGGCCTGGCGGTCGATGTGACGCAGGAAGACCAAGTCGACGCCTCGGTCGAAGTTGCGGTGAAGGCCTATGGCGGCATCGATATCCTGGTGAGCAATGCCGGCATCCAGATCGTCAAGCCGGTGCAGGAATTCAGCCTGCAGGAATGGCAAAAAATGCTGGCCATCCAGCTCGATGGCGCCTTTCTCACCACCCGCGCCTGCATCAAGCACATGTATGCGCAGGGCCGTGGCGGCAGCATCATCTACACCGGCTCGGTGCATTCCAAAGAAGCCTCCAAGCTCAAGGCCCCGTATGTGACCGCCAAGCATGGCCTGGAAGGCCTGGCCAAGGTGGTCGCCAAAGAGGGCGGTCCGCAAGGTGTGCGCGCCAATGTGATCTGCCCCGGCTATGTGCGCACGCCTCTGGTGGACAAGCAGATCCCCGAGCAGGCCAAGGAGCTGGGCATCAGCGAGGCCGATGTGATCAAGAACGTGATGCTCAAGGACACCGTCGATGGGGAGTTCACCACCGTGGACGATGTGGCGCGCGTGGCGCTGTTCTTTGCCGCCTTCCCCACCAATGCGCTGACGGGGCAGTCGATGATCGTCAGCCACGGCTGGTTCATGGAGTGATACCGGCCTGCGGAATCGGCACTCCGCGCTAAAGCAGGGGGCTGGGTGGTAAGTCTGGCAGGTCATATCCGTCGCCAACTCGCCGCCTACATCTGCTAAAGCTGCCATAAATCAGCTTTATGCGCTTTTGGTGCCTATAGCCAGCCCCCTACATTTGTTACATGGTTTGCAGTCTGCTTTGCACAGCCGACAGCCGGGGAAACCCCGCCTGCCCGACAATGGCGGATTGGCCCCAGCAGCCCTGCGCGCAGCGCGATGCCGGCCCAGGCTTTGCAGACTCCTTCCATGGCGATCCCTTTTATTTCCGCTTTGACAACCACCTTGCGCCGCGCAGCGGGCGCCTTGCCCGTGCAGGCGCGGCGCCTGCGCCAGTGGCTGACCGCGCGCAGCAAAAAGCAATGGCTGCTGGCGGTGGCGGCCTTGCCGGTGCTGCTGCTGCTCTATGTGCTGCTGCTGATTCCGCTGACGCCATCGATCGGCGATATCCAGAAAAACAAGGTCGAGGCGCCCACCCAGCTGCTGTCGGCCGATGGCAAGGTGCTGGCGCAGTACAAGCGTTCCAACCGCGAATGGGTGGCCCTCAAGGACATATCTCCCAACGTCATCAACGCGCTGATCGCGACCGAAGACCACCGCTTTTATGAGCATGGCGCGCTCGATTGGCGCCGCACCTTTGGCTCGGTGCTGCACACCGCGATGGGCCGGCCCCAGGGTGGCTCCACCATCACCCAGCAGTTGGCGCGCAATATGTTCCCCGAGGAAATCGGTCGCGCCCGCTCGCTCAACCGCAAGCTCAAGGAGGCCGTGACGGCCTACAAGATCGAATCGGCCTACACCAAGGACGAGATCCTGGAGACCTACCTCAACACCGTGCCCTTTCTCTACAACGCGTTTGGCATCGAGATGGCCGCACGCACCTACTTTGACAAGCCTGCCCAGAAGCTGAGCGTGCTCGAAGCCGCCACCCTGGTTGGCATGCTCAAGGGCACCAGCTACTACAACCCCGTGCAAAACCCCGAGCGGGCCCAGCAGCGCCGCAACACCGTGCTGGCGCAGATGAACAAGCACGGCAAGCTCAGCGACCAGGATTTCGAGACCCTCAAAAAACGCGGCATCAAGCTGGATTTTGAGCGCCAGGACGAGGCCGTGGGCATGGCGCCGCATTTTGCGCAGGCACTGCGCAAATGGCTGATCGAATGGGCCGATGCCAACGACTACAACATCTACGCCGATGGCCTGGTGGTGCAGACCACCATCGACTCGCGCGTGCAGCAATGGGCCAACCAGGCCGTGGTGCGCCAGGGCCGCCAGCTGCAGGTGACTGCCAATGGCCTGTGGAGCAACCGCAACCAATGGACGGGCAAGAACCCGCTGGTGCAAAGCTTTGTGCGCGAAAGCGCCGTCTACCGCCAGGCGGTGGCCGATGGCCAGGACAAGGACGAAGCGCTGCAGCGCCTGCTGGCCGATGCCGACTTCATGGCCAACCTGCGCCAGGACAAGGTGCGCGTGCAAGTGGGCTTTATGGCCATGGACCCGCGCAACGCCCATGTGCTGGCCTGGGTGGGCAGCCGCGACTTTGCCATCGACCCGTTTGACCATGTCTCGCAAGCGCGCCGCCAGCCTGGCTCTACCTTCAAGCCCTTTGTCTATGGCGCCGCGCTGCAGGATGGCGCCTTGCCCAGCGACCAGCTGATGGACGAGGCCGTGCGGATTCCGCTGGGCGGCGGTCAGTTCTGGCGACCCACCGATGGCGGCCCGCCCTCCGACCAGCCGATGACCCTGGCCGATGGCCTGGCCTACTCCAAGAACACCATCACCGCGCAGGTGATGGCCAAGGTCGGCCCCGCCAAGGTGGCCAAGTTGGCGCGGGCGCTGGGCGTGCGCGACAGCAAGCTCGAAGATGTGATGTCGCTGGCGCTGGGCACCAGCCCGGTCACCTTGCAAGAGATGGTGACCGCCTATTCCACCTTGGCCAATGGCGGCGGCTACCGCGCGCCTGTCATGGTCACCCGCATTACGGATCGCGAAGGCAAGGTGCTGGCCGAGTTTGAGCCACCCGCCACCGAGCTGGCGCTGGACAGCGGCGTCACCTATGGCTTGGTCGACATGATGCGCGGCGTCATCACCAAGGGCACCGGCCGGGGTGTGGCGCGCTATGGCGTCAGCGGCGACTGGATCGGCAAGACCGGCACCACGCAAGACAATGCCGACGGCTGGTTCATGCTGGCGCACCCGGACTGGGTGGGCGGCGCCTGGGTCGGCTTCAACGACAGCCGCGTGCAGCTCAACGACTACTGGGGCCAGGGCGCCCACAGTGCGCTGCCGGTGGTGGCCGAAGTGGCGGCCGCATCGCAGCGCGCCAAGCTGGTGCAGGCACAGGCCCGCTTTGAGATGCCGGCCGAGAACAACACCTTTGTGCAGCGCCTGCGCAGCTGGATGCTGGGCTTTGGCGACAACAAGCAACCGGTCGATCCGTTTGAGCAACCGCCTGCGATGCAGCCGCTGCCCGATCGCGGCAACCCCGGTGATGCGCCTGTGATCGACGACCCCGAAGCCCACCCTATAGGCCAGAGCGGTGCGGGCCCGCGCGGCCCGAGTGGTGAGGGTGACTATCCCGTCTTCCAGAACAACCCACCGCCAGCGCAGCAGCCGCAAATGCCTGCGCAACGCCCGGCCGATGCGGGCCAGCCGCAACCCGGTGTCGTGGTGCCTGGCCCATCGTCCAACCCGGTGCCATCCAACCCGGCAACGGCGGCACCCGCCTTCCCCGGTAGCGCCAGCGCGCCGCAGGGCCAGCCCTCGGGCAACCCGCCGCCGATCGAGCGCGGTGTGGTCGTCTCACCGGTGTCATCCGGCAGTGTGGGCCAACCTGCGCCCACGGCCGATGGCGGTATGGTCTGGCGCCGCGCCACACCGTCCGGCGCGGCAGCCCCACAATCCGGCAATGCAGGGATTGCGGCCAGCGAGATCAACTGATCCTATTGCTCGGTTTTTAAGCAGTTTTAAGGAGTAAACCATGGTCTTCAACAACAGCCGCCAGACCCGCTGGCCATCGATGCGTGCCACTTTCTTGGGCGCTGCCATATTGGTATCAACAGCCGCGATGGCCGTGGACAACCCCGATGCCCCCGACCGAATGGCTGCCTTTGAGCAGCGCATACAGCCGCTGGAGGCCGCCGTCGCCAACCAGAACACGACGGCCGACATGCTGCGCGCGAGCAGCGCCTATGCCAAGCAGCTTGATGTGGAACTGAACCAGATCTACCGCGAGCTGATGACCAAGGTAGGCCCTACTGGCGCACAAAAGCTGCGCGCCTCACAGCGCAACTGGTTGAGCTTTATGACCACCGAGGCCGCCTTTATCGACGGCACCTGGAACGCCAAGGACTTCGGTAGCACCTCCGCGCTGTCACGCAGCGAGTACCGCAACCGCGTCACCAAGGCACGCATCGTCCAACTGCTGGACTATCTGCGCTCCTATCCTTGATGATGGATGTGTGCGGTCACTCTTCAATGACTTCATGTACACCAGAGCTGCCACGCTTCCAGTAGGCCGCTGCCTTGGTCCATTTGGGGTGGGCGCCATGCTCGGCAATCAGCGCTGCACGCAGCGCCTTGGCGGCCGCCGATTCCAGCGCCACCCAGTTGTAGTAATCGCCGGCTGGCGCATCAATCTGGCGCAAAGCCGCTAGCAGCCGCTGCGCATCGCCGGCCGGTTGGCCCTGGCGGTGCACCCAGTGCACCTGCAGATCGGCGGCGCTGTCCAGCTTTTGCTCGTCGGCTGCGTCATTCACCTCCACCACCACCACCGCCTGGGTGCCGGCAGGCAGCTCGCGCAGGCGGCGCGTGATCGCTGGCAGCGCCGCATCATCACCAATCAGCAGATACCCATCAAACGCCGTGGGCACGATGAAGGAGCCACGCGGGCCCGCAATACCCAGTGCATGCCCAGCGGCCGCCTGCAGCGCCCAGGCCGTGGCAGGGCCGGCCTCATGCACCGCAAAGTCAATCGCCAAGGTCTGCGCCTGCGCATCGTAAGAGTGGGGCGTGTAGTCCCGCATCGCCTCGCGCATCGCGGGCGGCAGGCCTTCGCTGCCGGGTGGCGGCAACTGCAGCTCGCCATTGGCATCCGGAAACAGCAGCTTCACATGGTCATCAAAGCCCAGGCTGGTAAATCCCGCCAGGTCCGCACCCTGCAAACGGATGCGCAGCATATGCGGCGTCAGCTGCTCCACCGATGCAACGGTGGTGCGGCGCAGCTTGATCTCATGGCGCGCCCGCTCAGGCGCACGCGCAGCCAACAGCTCGGGGGAAGGGGAAGTGGGAAGGCTCAGTTGCAAGGGCATGGTGTGTTCAATCCGTGTCTAAGATATATCTTTTATCTTAAATGAGAACCATTCCTGCGGCTAGGGCGGGGTGGCAATCCCTGGTTGGGGTGTGGCTATGGCGGGGGTGGGGTTGCGAAAGGGTGGGGGGTGTGCGCAAGACAGGCTCTCTTTCAGCTGCCCCATGAGGATGACCACCTAACGGGCTGCTGCATAGAGAAGCAGCGGACTCGATGCGAGATCTTCCCTTTTTTCAATTTGTTCTGTGTTGCATTTCCACTGACTTGTCAGTTGTGCGTAAGCATTGCTGCATCAAATGTAAAAACTATCAAATTTCATTAATTGATATTTTTTAAGGCGCGAGCGATTCCGGCGATGGCGCCTCGTGAATGCAAAAACCAAAAAACAGAGTTGGGAGGGATCTACACATGCCTAGCGTTATGCACTGCGGCCGAGGAACAGAGCCACCGGCCAAGCCGCCCATCACCTCGGCGTGGATACGAGGAAGTCTGTTTGCCTACCTACTCTCCAGCGCATTTTGGGCCTCGGCCCAAGGCATCTCAGGCATTGGCGCCTTCGTCCCCAACACCGAGCTGGGCTTCACCCCAGTCGCCAAAGCCGGCGAGCCACGCATCAACTGGATCAATGGCGAGTACCAAGAGAGCAACACCGACCTGAGCGTCAAAGTGCTGGGCGGCAGCTTGGACATTGCCCGCTCCTGGAGCCAGGGGCGCTGGTGGCTCAACCCCGCCTGGGCACCGCTCAGCTTTGAGCTCGATCCGCTGGGCAGCGACGCCAAAGTGATCGAACGGGTGGGAGTGCTCTACGAGCGCAGCGGCCAAAGCGATCTGTACATGGCCAAGAGCAAAGGCAATGCGCCCGTTTACATCAAACGACTCAAAGATGCCGCAGGCCAGCACACCGGCTGGCAGTGGTACGACCGCTTTGGCAACACCATCAACTACAACCAAGATGGCGTCATCCAAAGCTATGCCAACGCCAGCGGCGTCAAAGTCAGCTTCGCCTATGACAGCGCCACCAGCGCCCGTATCCTGGACCACTTTGACAAGACCATCTACACCGTCACCATGGCGGGGGGCCTGATCACCAAGATAGAAGACCTGGCCGGGCGCAGCGTCAGCTACCAATGGGCGGGCCAGCGCCTGGCTCAGGTCACTGACGTCATGGGCCACACCTGGAAGTACGAGTACGACGCCAACGGCCAGATCACCAGCCGCACCGACCCGCTGGGCCTCAAGATCAGCGCCCAGTACATCCAAAGCATTCCCGCGCCCGAGCCCATGCTGAGCCTGGGCAAGAAGGGCGTCACCATCGACCCCACCGGCACCAGCGGCACTACGCAAAAACTGGCCAATCTGTGGGGCGGCGGGCGCGTGGGGCAGTTTGATGGGCAAAGCGGCTGCGCATCCACGGGCGCCAACAACTACCTGCGCGAGCGCCGGGTGTTTGAAGTCACCTACACCGACTGCCGGGGCAACGCCACCGTCACCCAGTACGACCTGCAAGGCAACGAACTCAGTCGTACCTTCAACGGTAAAAAGACCGCCTCCAACCAATGGGATGGCGCTTACCAACAGAAGTACACCAATGCCCGGGGCTACAGCACCACCACGACCTACGACAGCAACTACCAACCGCTGCAAATCACCCACCCCGATGGCAGCGTGGAGAAGTACACGTACGAGCCCGTGTTTGGACGGCAGAGCAGCTACACCAACCAGCTGGGGGTTGTGAGTACCTGGCGGTATGACAGCAAGGGGAATGTGACCGAATGGGTGGAGGCCAAAGGCCTGCCCGAAGAGCGCACAACCCTCTACACCTACGACCAACACAGCCAACTCACCAGCACCACCAAGGGCGCGGGGGATGCGACCAAGGCGGATGCCATTACCCAAAGCTGGCAGTACGACAGCGCGGGCAACGTCACAACTCAAACCGATGGTGAGGGGCATGCCAGAAAGATGGCGTATGACTTGCGGGGGGCACCCACCAGCAGGACTGATGCATTGAACCGCACAACCAGCCTGGAGGTGGATGCCGCTGGCAATGTGACCAAGGCCACCAACCCGCTAGGCCACGCCACCCAAATCCGCTATGACGCCAGAGGCAGGCGAACGCATGTCATCAGCCCGATGGGCAACACCCAGATCACCCGCTATGACCAAAGAGGCCGGGTGATTGAGATCCTGGCCCCTGGTGAGACCGAAGGCGCGGGCCGCAGAACCGTGTATGACAGCAACGGCTGGCCGATTCAGTCCATCAGCCAAAGCGGCTTGGTCACGGAAACCACCTATGACGAGAGAGGCCGCATCCAAGCCACCAAGGACCCTGCAGGCAACACCACCAGCTACGAATACGGGGCAGATGATACCGAGCAAGCAGGGCTGCTGATAGCAACCCAGTACCCCACTTACAAAGAGACCTACCAGTACGACCAGCAAGGGCGGCAGACCGTCACTATGCAGCACCTTGGGGGAAACGAAACTCGCACACAAAGCCAAACCTACGATGTGCTGGGTCAGCGTGTGGCGAGCACCGATCCCGCAGGCAAGACCACGCTGGTTGGGTACGACGCGCTGGGCAGAAAGATCAAGAGCACGGACCCGGCAGGGCAATCCACCCGCCAAAGCTGGAACGCCTTTGACCAGCTTGCAAGCCTCACGGATGCCAACGGCAACACCCACCGTTTCGAATACGACAAATCAGGACAGCAGACCAAAGAAACCCGCCCCATGGGCGGAGCCATTGCCTATGGCTACGACGCGGCCCACCAACTGGTCTTGCGCACCGATGCGGGAGGCAATACACGAGCCTATAGCTACGACGCGGCCGGCCGCATGACGCAAGCGCAACACCAGCTTGGCGGCACCACCCTAGATGAAAAAACCAGCTACCAGTTTGACAACGATGGGCGGCTGGCTGCCTACGAACAGCAAGATGGCAACGGCCAACTTATCAGCAGCGCCAGTTACAGCCACGATGCCCAAGGGCGCACGGCACAAAGCCAAACAACGTATGGCAAGGTAGAAGGATCAGGAAGCTTCAGCTTCACCACCGGCCAAAGCTTCAACAGCGACGGCCAACTGGCAAGCCACACCTACCCCGACGGCAGTACACAAACCTATAGCTACACGAAGGGGCAGCTCGCCAACATCACGCTACCGAACAGCAGCGAGATCCGCTACCAAAACTACCAGTGGAACGTTCCCACCAGCATCCAAACCCCAGGCGCTGCCAAATCCTTGGCGCTGGATGCCCTGCAACGCCCCACCCGCATCCAGGTCAAAAACAGCAGCGACCAGGTTCTGGCCAGCAAAGCCTACCAATACGACAAGGCCGGCAATATCACCCAGATCGACAGCGACCTGGGCACCACCCAATACGGCTATGACAGCTTAGACCGCCTCACCCAGGCGACGCCAGACCAAAGCCTGCAGGGCCTGGGCCTGCCCAGCGAACAATATGGCTATGACGCCGTAGGCAACCGCACCAGCAGCGCGCACCAGCCGGGCACCTGGAGCTATAACGCCGACAACCAAATGGTCCGCTACCCCAGCAAAACGCCGTTTAGCCCAAGCCCTGCGGTAGACACCCAGGTGAGCTACACCCCGCAGGGCCATACCCAGCAGGAAACGAGTGGGCAGGACAGCAAGACCTACCGCTACAACGCCGCCGAGCGGCTGATCACCTACGAGAGCAGTGATGGCACGCAAGCCCATTACCGCTATGACCCGTTCGGCCGCAGAATCAGCAAGAGCGTGACCAAAGACGCGGCCACGCAAGTGACCTACCTTATCTACAGCGAGCAGGCGCTGATGGGGGAGTTGGATAAGGATGGCACGTTGCAGCTGGCTTATGGGTTCAATCCCGTTTCCGGGCAGCAAGGGTCATGGAGTACTGACCCCATCTGGCAAGCCGAAGCTGTTAATGGCAGCTTGAGCAAGCCTGACACGGCTTACCACTACCTGTATACGGATCACCTGGGGACACCTCATATCGCGACAGATAAGACGGGGGCGATCACGTGGAAAACTATTGCGGAATCGTTTGGTGCGATGGAGGAAGTCGAAAACTCAGTGCGGGTGAATTTGAGATTTCCGGGGCAGTATTGGGATGAAGAATCCGGAAAGCATTATAACTTCTACAGATACTATCGATCTGAAACTGGTAGATATATGAAGTCAGACCCTGTTGGTCTTAGCGCTGGAGTTAATTTTTATGGTTACGGATTTGCAAATCCTCTATATTTCATTGATTCTGTTGGCCTAAAAGCACAAGTTTGCTGCATACAGATCGTCTCGGTGATAGGGGTAAAAGCCTATCATTGTTTTATAAACGAAGTTGAAGACGAAGCAAAACAACCTTGTGAAAATTGCCACTCCCAGACTCGAACACTAGGGCTTCAGGGGCCACCTCCTTTGGGAACCTCTACAAATGGTAATGGCGAGAAGATGATAAACGATCCATTTAATAATGCTGCAAATTCTATATGCGGTCCATGGGTGGAAAATTGTGAATTAAATAAATGTCTATCAAAGGAATATGAAGCTTATAGCAATCCTTCCAACTACAGACTGCTCGGCCCTAATAGCAATACTTTCGCATATACGCTCGCATCGAGATGTGGAGTCCCTGAACCCGCTAACCGTCCTTGGTCCCCAGGCTGGGGGCATAGACCAGCAGGCCCTCCTGAAGAGACAAACTCCAACTCTAATTATGGCTCCGCATGATAAAAATAGTTTTTCTATCTTTCTTTGTCACTGGTTGTACTTTATTTGTGAATTATGACTATTTCTCACAGCGAATAGCGCGTATCGACACAAGTAAGAGTGGTGCTATTTCAGTAGAAACTATATTGCATAAAGGTAGAAATGAATTGCATTTCTATGCGAGAGGCTATGATTGTAATTCCCCATTAATTGGTAATATTGTCGTTTCAATAAATGTAGGCGGTAATGAAAAAATCACAGATTTAAAATTGAGTGAATTAACGTGGCCTAGGCGAGGAAGTGATTATGAGTGTGTGCCATTGGGATTCTATAACACGAAAAATGGACGGCCTTTCAGTATAGTGCTGGAAAATAAAGAGAAGGTGATATTTAATTTTAAAAACGATACCGCGACGTCCGGAAGTATTGTTGAGGTATGGGTTGCGTATGATTCAAGGCTTAGTTTAGGATATGTTGAAAAGCACCGAGCACGTATTGAGGGCGGTGGTTATTAGCAAAGAGTGATAATGAAAGTGGGCAAGATTAGGATGATATATTTCTAAGAAAAGACAAGGGGGTCATGACTAATGATCCTTTGCAGTCTGCATTCCAGATGCTTGCGGACTATAAGAACGGCAGTATCACATATCGTATTAAGATGAACAGCGAACAGATATTCTTATTAAGAATATTGTGCGAAGATCTATTGCCAGGTCAGGATTTTGAGTGGAAAAATTTAGAGTGCATAATCATTAAAATTATGCGTGCAGATAGTTTATGGAATAAAAGATGTCAATTGGCAATCAGCGACTTTTATTCGATGCGCCAATCCGGCCGAAAAAATGAGGCGCGCGAGATTCAAGAGAATTTTATTGAGGCATGCCCCTCTTCATGGTATCGGAAATTTATTATTGACCTATAGATGCTGGGCATTGCCTTAAATTTGCAAGCAAGACTAATCAGGAAAAATGGGGTTTATGCATATAGGGAGGAAGTTATTTGTAATTACTACAGCATGCAATTTTGTTGTGCTGTATGTGTACACTTTTGGAATCTATCTCCTGCTGACTCCGGTGTACCTTGTTATATCTATTCTGCTGTTCCATATTGATTTCTCTCAAAAGATAATCAATCTTCAAACAGCCGCTGCACTATCTTTAATAATTTCGATTGCAGAGTCATTTTTGGTGGCTAAAATAAATATTTTGGCTATTTTGTTTAAGAAAGACTTTGAGTTCTTTCGTATGAACGATTCAGAATTTAATTTGTTTATCTTTCAAATCATTCTTTTTTCGATTTGCAATTTTTTATTGATATTCTTAAGCGCTAAAAGATAAATGGGTGAAAAAGATAGTTATCACATTTGATAACTATTGGCTAGGAGAGAGAATGCTTATAAGGATAAATGATGGTTTTGAATAATGTGCGAAAAATTTTGTTTCTTGCAATAATTTTGTTTTCTAGATCATCTTTATCTGATAGTAGCTGTCCAGTAGATTTCATCTTGATAGAAAAAGGCAGCGGAAGTCTTGAATTAGGTCTCAAGAATAATATGAGTAAACCTCATGAAATTCAATACGACCGACTACCGTGGGTGCTTTCGTCTGGTGGTGTGGAATTTCATGTGTTTGTTGACCGCAAAAGAATCCAACAGGTGCATGGAGTCGGACGAAATACATTGATTTTAAAATTGGGTCCTAAATCTTCAATCTCTAGTGAGGTTAGTATCGGTTATTTATCCTCGCATTATTCTGAAATTTCTCTTGATAGAGTTTCAATTGCATGGGAATACACTATTCCAAATAGTGAGATTTTTGAAAAGCATTGCCGTCGTTTCGAGGGTGTGCTCAAGTCTCCTCCGGCATAAAACTATAAAACCATAAGTTGGATTTTTAATGCTGCAAATGTGAGAGCTAATGATAAAGGTGATTGATATTAGATTTTTATGGGCGCTGGTTGGCTTAAGCGCATCGGTTCAGGCGTGCCCTGTGCATGTTAGCGTTGAGCCAAAAAATAACGATGTGTTAGTCGTCTCGATCGATAACATCTCGTCCCAAGACTTGGACATTCTCTACGATTTTCTTCCTTGGTCCATATTCGGTTTCGGAATAAACTACTCTGCGAAATACAGAGAGGCGAAAGCAGAAATTAGACCTATATATACCGTTGGACATCGCTCGGAGATTGTTGTGCTTAAGGCAAATTCCTCTTTGAAGCAAGAAGTATCTTTATACAAACGTTTTCAGAATTTAAGATCAGACGCTGGAATGGTTGACGTAGCTTGGAGCTACAGATTTGCGACGCCGGGGATAGGCACCGATGTCTGTGCAATATTCAAAGGCCAGTTTTCTATTTTTGAAACACCCACCAAACGGACTTCAGAATGAAGTCGTTCGACCAGTAGCATTTGGCGGTGGTGGGTTCACTGCTTACTGGGATGCGGCGAGAGGAATGTACAGATGGGATGCCAGCTGCCGCTTTTTATGCTTCTCTCAGCGCCTGCGCCAACCCGGACTTGGCGCAGATTCCAAAGCACCCATCACCCCACCCCCACCCCCGCATACAACCCCCGCGTAAACGCCTCCTCAAACACCGAATACCCCGACCAATCACTGTGCGCAAAATGCAGGCGCCCGGTGCTGGGGGTGGGCAGGGCTTGGAGGCGTTCGCCGTTGATCAGCGCTGGGCGCTTGGCGCTGCTGGTGGGCTGGCCGATGCGGCTCAGCACGGTCTGGGTGCCGGGGCGGGGGATGGCCATCGCGTGCCCGTAGCGCATGACCTCGACATGGGTGGTTTTTTCGTAGATGTCGGCGTGCGCGCGGGCCAGGGTGGCCAGGGTTTGGTCGCGGGCGGCTTCCCAAGTTTGGGCCAGCAGTTGTTGGCGCGCGCTGCGGGCGCTGGCGCCCGGCTGGTTGCCGCCTAGCGCGCGGTAGCAGGTCAGCACGGTGGGCAGTTGCTGCATCGCATTCAGGCGCTGGTGGCCTGCGTTGACGTAGCCCAGGCCGCCGTGGGCTACATCGTCGTACAGCACATTGTCCCAGGCCAGTTCGGCGCCGGGGCGGTCGCGCAGCGGGGCGCGGATGTGGACGTTGGTCACCTGCCAGGGTGCCCAATCCAGCGCCTGCACGGCGGCGCGCAGAAAGTCGGGTGGGTCTTGCACCACATGGGCCGCGATGAAGGTCGGCAGCGCCACGATGCAGTGCGCGGCCTGCCAGCGCTCCATGCTTTGGTTGGCGTGGTTGAAGCTGTCGATCTCCACGCCTTGGCGCGTCTCGGCAATCCGCATCACCGTGTGGCCGCTGTGCAGCCAGCCGGCGGCCTGCACCGGGGCCGCGAGCTGCTCGCTGAGCCAGCCATTGCCTTGCGGCCAGGTCAGCACGCTGTCATGCGCATCGTCCGGCATGCCTGGCGCCTGAAAGCCGTGGCGGCTGGCAAAGTAGTGCAGGCCGGCCCAGGCTGATACCTGGGCGCAGCCTGCGCCAAAGTCGTCCTGGCAGGCATAGTCCAGGTACCAGCGCAGGTGCGGGTCGTCCAGCTGCTGCTGGGCCAGCCAGGTGTCAAAACGGATCGCATCCAGTGCCTGGTGGGCGGGGGCCAGGCCGCCTTGGGCCTGCCAGCTGCGCATCGCTGGCATGCTGAAGGGCTGGGCGCGCATGGCGCTGTCCACCAGCTGGGCAAAGCGCTGGTACTGGGCGATGGTGCTGGCGGCCACATCCTGCGTGGGCAGCAGGCCTTCCTGCCATTCGCCGTGGATAAAAAGGCGCTCCTGCGGGCTGAAGCACAGGTACTCGTCCTTGTACTGCCAGCGGCCGGCCACGCGCTGGCGCACGCCCAGCTCTTCGAGCAGGTCCTGCACCTCGGGCGCCTGGTCGCCCGGCACCGGCAGGTAGTGGGCGCCCAGTGGGCAGCGCAGGCCTTGCACCGTGCCGCCACGGCTGTTGCCGCCGGCCTGGTCTTCCAGCTCCAGCAGGGCCACATCGCTGGCGCCTGCCAGGCGCAAGGCGCGGGCGGCCGACAGCGCGGCAATGCCGCCGCCGGCAATCAGCACCTGCACGCGGTGGGTGCGGCTGGGCGCGGGCAGCGGCAGGCCTTGCGCCAGGCGGTCGCGCATCGCATGGCCGCGCTCCCAGGCCTGGCCCACAAAGCCGCCTTGGATATGGGCGGCGCTGGTGCTGGGTGGCGCGGGCTTGCAGCCGGCCAGCGCGCTGCTGCCAGCCAGCGCGGCGGCGCCTTTCAGGACGGAGCGGCGCTGCATCACTGGGCGGTCCGCAGTGGGCAAGGGTGGCAGGCCATCATGTCAGTGCGCCACCTTGCCCCATTCGCGCTCATAGGTGTGCACCAGCACCTGGTTGGACAGGCGGTTCACCTCGGTCGGCACCCGCGCCATGTCGGGCGGAAAGTCAAACAACAGCGGCAGGCTGGGCAGGCTCAAAAAGCGCATGCCGTCGGGCAAGGTGCTCGGCAGGCTCCAGGGCCGGCGGCTGGCAATCACAAAGCCCCATTCGCCAAAGCTGGGCACATGCGCGTGGTACGGCGTGGCCTGCATGCCCACCGATTCAACGGTGGTCACTACGGTCCAGAAACTCTCGCGCGCGATCAGCGGCGAGGTGGTCTGGATCACCGCAAAACCGCTGGCGGCCAAATGCTGGCTCAGCATTGCGTAGAAGCTGTTGGTGAACAGCTTGCCCACCGCAAAATTGGTCGGATCGGGGAAGTCCACGATGATCACATCGAACACCTCATCGGCCTTCTGCAGCCACTGGAAGGCGTCGGCATTGATGATGCGCACCTTGGGATCGTTCAAGGCATTGCTGTTGAGCGCCTGCATGCTCGGCACGTTCTGGAACAGGTCGGTCATCTGCGGGTCCAGCTCGACCAGGGTCACCGATTCGACCGAGGGGTACTTGAGCACTTCGCGCACGGCCATGCCGTCGCCACCGCCAAACACCGCCACCTTGCGCGGCGCGCCAAAGCGGCTCATCACCGGGTGCACCAGGGCCTCGTGGTAGCGGTATTCATCGCTTTGGGCAAACTGCAGATTGCCGTTCAGGTAGAGGCGTGCACCGCGCTTGCCCTGGGTCACCACAATGCGCTGGTAGGGCGTGGTGCGCGCCAGCACAATCGGCTCCTGGTAGAAGTGGTCCTCGGTCAGCGATGTCAGCCGCTCAGCGCCCACCAGGCCGCCCAGCAGGGCGGCAATCACCAGGCCGCAGGCCAGCACATGGCTGCCAAAGCGGCGCAGCTCTTCCTTGAAGAGAAACAGCGCCCATACTGCCACCAGCGCATTGAGCAGGCCAAACACCAGCCCGGTGCGGATCAGTCCCAGGTGCGGCACCAGCAGCAGCGGAAAGGCCAGCGACACCGCCAGCGCGCCCAGGTAGTCAAAGGTCAGCACCTTGGAGACCAGATCGCGCAGCACCACATTGCGCTTGAGGATGCGCATCACCAGCGGTATCTCCAGCCCCACCAGGGTGCCCACCACCAGCACCGTGCCGTACAGCATCCAGTGGAAGGCGCTGGGCACATAGGCGTTGATGATGGACAGCACAGCAGGCAAGGCCCCGCCCACCAGCGCCACCATCAGCTCGATGCGCAGAAAATGCGCCGGCAGCTCGCGCACCAGGTAGCGCGACAGCCAGGAGCCGATGCCCATCGCAAACAGATAGGTGCCGATGATGGTGGAGAACTGCAGCACCGAATCGCCCAGCAGGTAGGACGCGAGCGCTGCTGCGGCCAGCTCATACAGCAGGCCGCAGGCCGCCACCACAAAGACGCTGAACAGCATCGCCACTTCCAGCGGGCTGGCGCGCCGCACGCCGCCTTCCGGCAGGGCGGCGTGGCCAAACTCCAGCGCGTCGCCCGTGCCCAGGGGGCCGTCCGGGCTAGGGCTGGGGGATGCGTTGGCAGAAGGGGTGGCGGGGGTGGAGGTCGACACGGGCGAGAGCTGCAGAAGCCTTGCAGGGCGCGCAGGCGCCCGCAGTGGTGGCTGAAAAAGAGAAAAAAGACAGGGCACCTGTGCAAAAGCCAGGCGCCGCTAGCGTGGCAGAGGGCGGCTGACAGCGATGGCCGTCAGCGCCCGCGCCGGCGCAGTGCTAGCCGATTGCGGCTGCCACGATGATGCTGATGCCCAGGCTCATCGCGGCCACCACCACGCCCAGCGCGAGGTTCTGCTTTTCCACAATCTCGGCCCACATGTCCACGGGGGTGATCTTGTCGATGATCAGAAAGCACAGCCAGAAGACCACCACGCCCACCATGGCGAACAGGATGGAGCCAAAAAACGCCGCAGGGCGGAACCATTCCAAATCCATCACAACTCTCTCCTTCGTCAAAAGCGCGCCCGGCTTGGGCCGTGCGCCGTGCTGTTGCCAGCGATTGTTTATTTGTGGCTGCCGCCGGAGCTGTAGCCACCCCATGAACCGCTGGACGATCGGCCGCTGCCCGTGCTGCTGCTGCACTTGCTCACATAGGTCGGGTCGGCGGCCAGTTTGCGCCGCTCCAGCGCAGTATCGCAGCCCTTGGGCCACAACCAGATGAGCAAAAAGAACAGCAGGAACAGGCCGATGATGACCGGCATGCAGCCGAGCTTGGGCACCGTGAAACTGCTGGTCTCGGGTTTGAACAGTGCCAGCTGGTCGCTCATGCCAAAGGCCGATGCCACCGACTCGGGCGTCATCTTGCGGCCCAGCGACCAGCTCAGCTCGCGCGGGCCCTGTTCCAGGTTCAGCAGCTGCGCGCCATCCTTGCCCCGGGCAAAGTCCACATTGTCGGTCTTGTCGCCCCGGGCCACCGGCCAGTAGAACTCGCCCAGCACATAGGTGGTCTCGGCGCGGTAGCGCGATTGAAGCTGGTAGGTCTGCTGCTTCCAGGTCGCCGTGCTGCGGCCTGCGCGGTAGTCGGGCGCGCCGGTCAGGGTCTTGACCAGGCTCCAGCCTTCGCTGCTGTTGACCAGGAACTGGAAGCCCTGCTGGCTGTGGTAGAGCAGGTACTCGTCCCAGCCAAAGTATTCGTCGTCATCGGGCTCGATGCCGATGCGGTGCTGAAAGCCCACCAGCTGCCATTTGCTGCCGCCCAGGGTCGCTATCTTGCCCAGCGGCACCAGGGGCTTGACCGGGTCCTTCTGCATCGCCGCGCGCAGCTCGCCGCCAATGCCTTGCGATACATCGATGAGCGAGCCGCAGCTCGGGCAGGTCAGGCTCTGGGTGGTGTCCAGCTTGATATCGACCCGCGCCGCGCAGCGCGGGCAGTTGAAGTGCCGGCCCTGGTCCTTCTTGTTGGACGTGGTCTTCAGCCCTGCAATCTTGAGCGAGCCCAGCAGCACCGGCGCGCCCAGGTAGACCGCAGGTGGGTTGTCGCTGTAGTCGATGGACAGCACCTTGTCGTCTTCGGTGCGCAGCTCCACCACGGTAAAGGGCTTGCCCAGCTCGGGCTGGTGCGGCATCTCGCCCTCGGCCGCTATCAGCTGGGCCAGCACCACGCTGGTCACGCTGTACTGCACGCCGCTGATCGCAATGCTCTGGCCCGGTTGCCAGCGGTCGGCCGGCGGCAGGTTCTTGGTGGCGGCCTGGCTGGCGCGGCTCAGCACAAACTGGCCGTTGTCCTCGCTGATGACGGCGGTCTCGCCGCTGTCGCCCAGCGCCAGCCACTCGTTCCAGCTGCCGGTCTCGCCCTTGTACTGCAGCCGGCCTACCAGCCGAAAGCCTTCGCTGCCCTTGGCGAACTGGCCGGTCTGGTTCAGCTTGAGCGGGCTGTAGTCGTTGAAGACCTCGGCCATCTTGCCGATGCGCTTCAAGACATCGCCATTGCGCACGATGGAGCTTTGGCAATACGGGCAGACCGCAAACACCGACTGGGCACTGGCAAATTCCACAGGTGCACCGCAACCCGGGCAGGGTGCCGTATAGCTGCGTTGCTGGTCCGTCGTCATAGGTCGTCTGGCTTGTTATGAAGGTGTTATTACGTCGCCCGGTTGGCAACCGCACCGCATCATAGCGCAGGCCTTGGCGGGTGGGACGCCTGCCTGCGACTGGCGGTATTAGCCAAGCCTATGGTTTTTTTAGCGAGGATTCATTGGCCTTTGCCATTGCTAATACATATCATTTACAGAACCGCCATTGATGAATTGAAAGAAAGAGCCCGCCATGTCCTCCCTCCGCCGCAGCCTGCAGAACAACCGCCAAACGCTGAAGAAGACCGCCAGCTACTACCTGATCCACATCACGGTGGCCGCGATGGTGGCCTATGCCGTTACCGGCAACCTGATCGCCTCGCTCACGCTGAGCCTGTTGGAGCCCACGGTGCAGGCCTTTGCCTTCTTCTTCCATGAAAAGGCCTGGCAGCGCTGGAATGCGCGCTCGGCTGCTGCGGTGGCAAGCGCGCCCGTGGCCGTGCAAGTCAGCTGACAGGCCCCCTGACAGCAGCGGCCGGATGTGCGACAGTAGCGCATTGCCGCTACCCACAGGATGCACCGATGACCCCCTCCATTTCGCGCAAGCGCTTTTCCTTCGCTGCCTGGCCCGCCCTCTGCGCCGCCGTGCTGGCGTTGCAGGGCTGCGATGTGGTGGCGCCCATTGGCAGCAATGCCGTGCTGTCGGACCAGGCCATTGCCGAGAAGACCGCCAACTACTTCAGCAGCACGGAGGCCCATGTGCAGGTCTTCGGCTTTGACCGGCAGCGTGAATCGACGCGCTACCAAGCAAGCTTTCAAGGCAACAAGTACAACTGCTCGATCTACATGAACCAAGTGCGCTGCGACCCGGCTGGCCAATAAGCGAGGCCCTCAGCCGCGCAGCGCCTCATCATCGGCGCGCAGCAGCGGCGCCGGGTTGGGGAAGATGTCCTGCCAGACCGGCGCAAAGGCCTGTTCGCCGACACCAGGCGCATCGCTGAAGTCGGGCAGGCGCAGCAGGCACAGCTGCAGGTGCAGATGGGGCAGCCACCAGCCGTTCTCTGCAAAGTCGCCCAGTTGGGCAAACTCGCTGCCTGCGGCAATCTGCTCGCCCGGCTGCCAGCGCTGGGCCGATGCATGGCTCAGATGCCCCCAGATGCTGAAAAACTCTGGGTGCGCAGGGCCCTGGTGGCGCAGCACCAGCATGCCGCCATAGTCCAGGCGGATATCACGCACTTCAGCCACCACCACCTCTGCGGCCAGCGGCAGCCGCAGCGCGGTGCCCGCTGGCGCAAACAGGTCCAGGCCCAGGTGGCAGTCGCGCATCGCGCCTGCCAGCCGGGTGGATGCGTAGTTACTGCTTTGGTAAACGCAGCGCTGCTCCATCCAATGGCCTACACCCATCTCAAACCCTTGGCGCTGCTGCAGGGCCTCGTAGGCGCGGATGGCGCCCTCGCGGTCCATGCTGGCGCTGGCGGCGGCCACGGCAGAGTCAGCGCTGCGGAAATCGACGTGGCCCATGCGCGCCTGTGCCAGGCCGGGCATCAGCCCACTCCAGCTGCCGCGCTGCTGCGCCACCCAGGCATGGAAGGCGGCAGCCTCCGGCACGGCGCTGAGGCCGCTTTGGTGGCGCGCAATGGCCTGGGCGATGGGGTCGGTCTGTGTGTCGGCGGTGGTCATGGTTGTTGGAGTTGGCAGTGTTGCTCTATGGTATCGGCCAGCGCATACTGGTTCTGCTCGCGCAGGCGCGCCACGGCGCCGCGCATGTCAGCCGGGCGCTCGTCCTGGCCGAGCTTGAACTTGGCTTCACAGCGCGCCACCGGCATCTCATAGCCCACAATGCCGGGCAGGCGCCGCTCCAGGCCGCCGGGGCCCAGCTCGCTGCTGTCCCAGGGGCAGCGGCGGCCACGCTCCATATGGCCCACCAGGTCCTGCAGGTGGGCGACCAGTTCATCTTCTTCCAGTATGCGCGGGGTGCCATGCAGGTGCACCACCTGGAATCCCCAGGTCGGCGCGCTGTCGCGATGCGGGTAGTTGGGGTACCAGGACGGCGAGATATAGCTGCCCGGGTCCATCAGGATGGCGATGCTCGGCAGGCCCTGGCGCAGAAAGCGCACATGGTCACTGGCCGATGCCACATGCGACACCACCGTGCCCAGCGCGCCGCGCGTGGAATCGAGCCGGAACACCGGGTGGGACAGCGCCACGCCTTCGCTGTGCGGCGTGATCAAGGTGCCCAGCACCACGCGGTCGACCAGCTCCTTGATCTGCGCGTGCTGCTGGGGTTGGTAATAGGGTTTGGTGTAGAGCATGAGAGGGTCGAATCAGAGATATATCAGGCGTGGACCGGGGGCAGGCGCTGGTCCCAGGGCAGGGCCTGCTCCAGCTGCGCGGCCAGCTGCAGCAGCCGGCTTTCTGCGCCATAGGGGGCGATGAACTGCATGCCCAGGGGCAGGCCGCTGGCGCTTTGCCACAGCGGCACGCTCATCGCGGGCACGCCGGCGGCATTGGCCGGGCGGGTGAATACGGTGGCGTCCATGAACTCCTGCATGAAGTGCTGCGCATCGGGCTGGCGCACATCCAGCGCCTGCAAGTCCTGGGGCAGGGTCGGCATCACCGGGCAGAGCAGCAGGTCATAGCGGCCAAACATCTCGCCCAGGCACCGGGCGATGCTGTTGCAGGTATTGCGCGCGGCCAATAGCTCGACAGCGCCCAGGCGCCGGCCCTGCTCGGCCAGGCCCAGGTTCACCGGTTCAAAGAACTCCGCCGTAGCGGGCCTGCCGGTGCTGCGCACCAGGTCATCCACCTCCAGCGCGGTATAGGCGGCAATGATGCGGCTGAAGGCAGCGGCCAGGTCGGCGTGCGAGAAGTTCCATTGCGCCTCTTCGGTCACATGGCCCAGCTCCAGCAGCAGGCGGCGGCTGTCCTGCAGGCCTTGCAGGATGCTGCTGTCCAGCACCTGGCCCGGGCCTGCATCCTGCAGCACGCCAATGCGCAGCCGCCCGGGCGGGCGCCGCAGCGCCTGGCTGAAGTCTTCCGCCTTGGCCGGTGCGGCATAGAGCGAGCCGGGCTCCAGCGCATCGCTCAGGTCCAGCATCAGGGCCGAATCGCGCACGCTGCGCGTCAGTACATGGTGGCTCACGAGACCGCCCCAGTTCTCGCCGGAGACAGGGCCACAGGCCACGCGGCCGCGCGAGGGGCGCAGGCCAAACAGCCCCGTGCAGGCCGCCGGTATGCGGATGGAGCCAGCCCCATCATTGCCATAGGCCAGCGGCACCATGCGGGCGGCCACGGCGGCGGCCGAGCCCCCCGAGGAGCCGCCGACATTGTGCGCCGCACTCCAGGGGTTCAGGGTGCGGCCATGCAGGCTGGGCGCGGTTGCCACATTGGCCGAGAACTCGGGCAGATTGGTCTTGCCGACGATGACCATGCCCGCCTGCTGGTAGCGCCGTACCAGGGTGTGGTCGGTGGTCGAGACATTGCCCTGCGCTGCGCGCGAGCCATAGGACATTGCCGCGCCGGCATAGCTGGGGCAGTCGTCCTTGAGCAGCACCGGCACGCCGCGCAGCGGCGCATCGGCCGGCAGCTGGCGCAGCTGCTCGTCTGCCTGCGCGCGCATGGTCAGGATCACGGCATTGAGCTGGGGGTTGCAGCGCTCGATGGCGTCAAAGGCATGGTCCACCGCCGCCTGGGGGGTGAGCGCACCAGCGCGGATGGCCTGGGCCAGGGCCGTGGCATCGGCCAGGCGGTAGTCGGTTGCAGAGAAAGACATACAGGGTGTGAAACGCAGAGATCGGAATGCGGAGAAAGTGGCATGCGCGTGGCCGAACCAGAGCGTTCTGGCCACGCGTGCGGAGGTTGACTTAGGGCGCTGCGCGGGTCACGCCCCAGAAGCGGTGCGTGCCGGCGGGCCAGCCCTTGTAGCCCTTGATGCTGGGCGCCATGGCGGTGACGACCGGCAGGTTGTACAGGCCGATGATCGGCACCTCCTTGGCCATCAGCGCATGGAGCTGGTTGAACAGGTCCTTGCGGCGGGCCGGGTCGCGCTCCATTGCCACCTGCTTGAGCAAGGCCGAGGCCTGTGCATCGTCCCACTGGCGGGTGGGCTCGGCCTTCTTGTCGCCGATCAGCGATTCATACATCAGCAAGGGATCCAGCCGCGCCGAGTAGGCAAAGATGGCCAGCTCGTACTGGCCCTTGCCATACAGATCCAGCTGCGAGGCCCAGTCGCGCACCTTGATGTCGATATTGATGCCAGCCGAGCCCAGCAGCGCCTGCAGGATGGTGGCCAGCTGCACGCGTTCCTGGCGGTTGGCCACCAACAGGCTGATGGGCTGGCCCTTGTAGCCCGCCTGCTTGGCGAGCGCGCTGGCGCCCACCGGGTCATAGCCGGGCCAGGCCTTGCTGCGCTGGTCGTAGTAGGGGCTCAAGGGCGATATCACCGAGGGGTTGGCGGTGAACAGGCCCTTGCCGGCGGCCTCGGCCACATCGGGCAGGCTCAGCGCCTTGGCAATCGCCTGGCGCATGCGCACATCCTTGAGCGCGGGTGCCTCGGTCTGCACCTGCAGCACCACCCAGCTCGGGGTGGGCTGCACCTCCACCTGCACGCCCTTGCCCTTGAGCTCCTTGATGGTGTCGGGGTCTACATCGTCGATCACATCAAGATCGCGCGAGAGCACGCCGTTGGAGCGGGTGCTGGCATCGGGCACGGTCACAAAGCGCAGGGTGGCAATGCTGGCCTGCTTGTTGCCGGCATAGCCATCGCGCGCGCCGGGCAGCGCGCTGTAGTCGGCAAAGCGCTTGAGCTCGGTGTAGCGGCCGGTCTGCTTTTCGGCAAAGCGGTAGGGACCGGTGCCGATCACCTGGCTGACGCTGCCGTTGGCGGCTACCGACTCCGGGTGGATGATCCAGGGCGTGCACTGGATGGTGGCCAGGGTCATCAAAAAGTTGGGCGCGGGCGCCGAGAAGCTGAAGCGCACGGTTTGCGCGTCGACGGCCTTCACCTCCTGCAGCGCCGGGCCGATCTTGCCGTTGTAGCGGTTGATGCACTGGAAGTTGGTCTTGGGATCGAGGTAGCGCTTGAAGTTCCACACCACATCGGCGGCCAACAAGGTCTTGCCATTGTGAAAAAGCACATTCGAGCGCAGCTTGAAGTCGTAGCTGGTGCTGTCGTCATTCGCCTTCCAGCTGCTGGCCAGCATGGGCTTGACAGTCAGGTCCTCGCCATACGCGACCAGGCCCTCGACCACATGGGCCATCACCATGTCGGAGTTGGCGTCGCGGTTGACACCGGGGTTGACGCTGGCGATATCGGCATGCAGCGCCACGCGCAGCATATCGGGGGCGCCGGCGGCCTGGCTGTGGGCACTGAGCGCGCAGGCTGCAGCGAGCAGCGCGGGCGACCAAAGAGAGCGGCTGGTGGGCATGGTCTTCCTTAGGGTGGGGACGTTGGCGAGGAGAGTGTGAACAGGTTCTTACACCGGGGCGGCTTGCGGCGCGCGCAGGCACTGCTGCAAGAAGGCCTCGACCGGCTCGATGACCTTGAAGGGCTCGTGCGCAATGCCGGGCACGGTGTCGCGCTGCACGCGGATGCCATGGGCGGCAAAGCTGTCGGCCAGCGCGGTGATGCGCTCGATGCGGTTGTCGCCCTGCAGCTGGGCGCCCTCCATCCACAGCGCGCTGTCGCGCGGAATGGTGATCTCCCAGGTGGCGGTGTCGGCCGTGCCGATGATGGTCTGCACGGTCACCGCGCGCATCGCCGCCAGGTTGAGGCTGCGGCCAAAGCGCTGCTCGATGTCGCGCACGCCCACCCACCAGTCGTAGTCGGTGTTGAGCAAGGTGACCACGCCCGGCGCGCCGATCGACACGGCATGGAGGCGCTCGGGATGCAGCAGAAAAAAGCGCTGGCTGAACTGCCCGCCGCCCGAGAAGCCGTAGAGCATGAAGCGCTCGCTGCGCAGGCGGTACTTGGCCGCTACCTCATCGACCATGGACAGCAGCACCTGGTCATAGCGGATGCCATGGAAAAGAATGCGCTTGTAGTTGGCCAAGTCGCCCGCCACCCCAATGCCGGCGGGAAAGAGCGGCGCCAGCACGATGCAGTCATTGCGGTCGGCAAAATCGGCAAAGCGGTCGCGGTACTGGCTGGCGGTGCGGCCGGTGCCGTGCACGATCACCGCCAGGTCATAGACCTTGTCCTCGCTCTCACTGTAGTTCTTGGGCACGTAGAGGCAGTAGCTGAAGCGCTGGTCGTACTGGCTGGCAAAAAAGGTCGTGGCGCCAAAGTCGTAATAGCTCAGCTTGATGCCGTGGCCCTGGCGGGCGGGAGGGGATGACATAAGAGGACTCCTGAAAGTTTGCTGAATTTTTAGGCAGGGCAGGCAGCGCCGTCTGCTGGAGCGGTGGCCCGGCCCTCGGCATGGCGCCAGCGCAGGTGCACGCCGCCATCGGGCGTGGCCTGCAGCATCGGGATCGCATCGAGCAGCTGGCGCGTATAGGGGTTCTGCGGCTGGTCAAACACGGCATCGCGCGTGCCCTGCTCGGCAATCACGCCGCCCTGCACGACGATGACCCGGTCGGCAATCTGCTCGACCACGCCCAGGTCGTGGCTGATGAACAGGCAAGAGAAGCCATAGCGCTGCTGCAGCTCGGCCAGCAGGTCCAGCACCTGGGCGCGCACCGTCACATCGAGCGCGGAGACCGCCTCGTCGGCAATCATCAGCGCCGGGCGCCGCACCAGCACGCGGGCAATGGCCACGCGCTGGCGCTGCCCGCCCGAGAGCTCATGCGGGTAGCGCGTCGCAAAATCGCCGCCCAGCCCCACATCGGCCAGCGCCTGCTGCACGCGCTCGCGCTTGTCGCTGGCGCTCAGGCCCTCGGCCATGCGCAGCGCCTCGGCCACCAGGGCCTGCACCGTCATGCGCGGGTCCAGCGAGGAGTAGGGGTCCTGGAAGACCATCTGGCAGTTGTAGCGGTAGTCCTTGAACCCCGGGCTGCCCGGCCGCAAGGGCTGGCCCTTGTAGAGCAGGCTGCCGCTGGTGGGCTGCAGCAGGCCCGACAGGATCATGCCCAGGGTCGTCTTGCCCGAGCCCGATTCGCCGACCACGGCCACCACCTCGCCGGGGAAGATATCCAGGCTGATGCCCTTGAGCACGCGCGCCGGCGCCCCCTTGCGGAACCAGCGCTGGCGGCCGCCAAACTCCAGCACCAGGTCGCGGGCCGACATCAGCGGCGCCGTGCGGTCGATCTGGCGCGGCGCGCGGCGCTGGGGCAGGGTGCGCAGCAGCTGGCGCGTGTAGTCATGCGCGGGGGCGGCCAGCACCTGGGCGGTGGGGCCAGTCTCTACGATGTCGCCCTGCTTCATCACCACCATGCGGTCGGCATAGCGGGCCACCATCGGCAGGTCATGGCTGATCAGCAGCACGGCGGTGCCGTTCTCGCGCGTCAGCTCCAGCATCATCTCCATCACCTCGCGCTGCACCACCGCGTCCAGCGCCGTGGTGGGTTCGTCGGCAATCAGCAGGGCGGGGCGCAGCAGCATGGCCGAGGCGATCATGATGCGCTGGCGCATGCCGCCCGAGAACTCATGCGGAAACGCGCTCAGGATGCGCTGGGTATCGCGCAGGCCGACGCGCTCCAGCATTGCATGGATGCGCGGCATGTGCTCATTGCGCGCCTGGGGCAGGTGCATGCGCAGGCCTTCGAGCAGCTGCTCGCCAATGCTCAGGGTGGGCGTGAGCGAGGTCATCGGCTCCTGGAACACCATGGCCACGCGCGGGCCGCGCACAGCGCGCAGCTGGCGCTCGTTCATCGCATAGAGCGACTGGCCGTCGAGCAGGATGTCGCCGCCACTGCGGCTGATGGCATGGGGTGTGAGCCGCATCACGGCGCGGCTGAGCATGGTCTTGCCCGAGCCCGATTCGCCGACGATGCCGACAATCTCGCCAGCGGCCAGCTGCAGGGATGCATCGCGCACCACCAGCTTGTCGGGGCCGGCCGAGAGGCTCAGGTTCTGGATCTGCAGCAAGGCAGGGGATGTGGTCATACGCGCCTCCGCATGCGTGGGTCGAGCCGGTCGCGCAGCGCGTCGCCGAGCAGATTGATGCCCAGCAGTGCCAGCGAGATCGCCAGCCCCGGGAAAATCGCCAGCCAGGCCGCCTGGCTGACATAGGAGCGGCTGCCCGCCAGCATGTTGCCCCAGGTGGGTGCCGGTGGCGCCACGCCCAGGCCCAGAAAGCTCAGCGAGCTCTCGGCCAGGATGATCCAGCCGCACATCGAGGTGGCCATGACGATCACCGGTGCGATGCAGTTGGGCAGCACATGGCGCAGCAAGGTGTAGGTCTCGGAGTTGCCCATGACGCGCGAGGCACGCACAAAATCACGCTCGCGCAGGCCCAGCACGGTGCCGCGCACCACGCGCACCACCGACGACGCATAGGCCAGTGCCAGCGCGATGATGATGCCGCTGGCGCTGGCACCAAACACCGCCAACAGGCCCAGCGCCATCAACAGGCCCGGGAAGGCCAGCAGCGCATCGTTGATGGCCATCAGGATGCGGTCGGGCCAGCCGCGCAGGTAGCCGCTGAGCGCGCCGATCAGCACACCAAAGAAGGTGGCCAGAAACACGGTGCTGATGCTGATGCGGATGCTGGTGGCGGTGCCGCGCATCAGGCGGCTGAGCACATCGCGGCCCAGCTCGTCGGTGCCCATCCAGTGCTGCCAGCCGGGCGCTGCCAGGCGGGTCTTGAAGTCGAGCTTGAGTGGGTCATACGGCGTCCAGAACGTGGCCAGCAAGGCCACGACGACCACCACGGAGACCAGGCCAGCGCCCAGCCAGAAGGAGAGGGAGCGGCGGTTCATGATGCGGCCACCCTCGGGTCGAAGATGGGATAGAGCAGGTCCACAAAGAGGTTCACCAGGACATAGATGCTGGCGATGAAGAGCAGGCAGCCCTGGATCAGCGGGTAGTCGCGGGCAAAGATCGCATCGACCAGCAGCCGGCCCAGGCCGGGAATGGTGAACACGGTCTCGATCACCGCCACCCCGGCGAGCAGGTTGCCCAGGATCAGGCCCAGCAGGGTCCAGGTCGGGCCGAAGGAGCTTTTGAAGGCATGGCGCAGCATCACCGTCATCTCGCTCAGGCCCTTGGCGCGGGCATGGGTGATGTAGTCCAGGTGCAGCACTTCCAGGGTGGAGGCGCGGGTCATGCGCAGGATCACGCCGATCTCGTGCAGCAGCAAGGTGGTGATGGGCAGCACCAGGTAGAGCAGCGCCTGCTGCGGGTTCTCGCCAAAGGCGACAAAGCCGACCACCGGAAACCAGCCCAGCTTGAGCGCAAAGAACATCAGCAGCAGCAGCCCCATCCAGAACGCGGGCAGCGACAGCAGCAAGGTGGCGGTGGCGACCAGGGCCAGGTCGGTGAGGCGGCCTTGGCGCCAGGCCGCCAGCATGCCCAGCGGCACAGCGACCAGGGTGGCCAGCAGCACGGCAGGCAGCACGATCTGGGCGCTGACGGCAAAGCGCTGCCAGATCAGCGCGGCAACCGGTTGGCGGTTGGAGATGGACTGGCCCAGGTCGCCCTGGAGCACATGGCCGGACCAGACCAGGAACTGTGTGGGCAGGCTGGCGTTGAGGCCCAGCTGCTCGCGCAGGGCCGCCAGCGATGCGGCATCGGCCGAGTCACCCAGCATCAGCGCTGCCGGGTCACCGGGGATCAGGCGCACCAGAATGAAGACGGCCAGTGCCACGATCACCAAGGTCGGAATCGCCATGCCGATTCGGGTGGCAGCGAATTTCCACATGGCGGTCAGTGCTCCAGCGCCGCAGCGGCCGCTGCCGAGGGTTCAGCCGCGCCATCGCCATGAAGGCGGTAGGTGGTGAACTGGCGGTTGATGGCGGGCAGCGGTGCAATCTCCATGATGCCCAGCGCCGGCTCCATCACGATCATCGCGACGGTGGCGGTCAGGTTGCCGCCATCGGCCGGGCGGGGCGGGCGGCAGACCGCATAGGGCGAGAGGAAGTCGTCAAACAGCGCCTTCTTCAGCGATTCGCGCGTCAGCAGGCGGCCCTGCTCCTGCAGGATCTTGCGCACCCGCCAGTCGCGGTAAAAGCTCTCGGGCACATGGGGGATGCCGGTGTCGCGCAGCTTGGCCAGCGCCACCGGGCTGACCCAGTGGTTGGCGTGCACGATCATGCCGTCCTCAGGGTAGAGCGGGAAGGCCTCGTCGGGCGCGCATTCAAAGTCAATGCCAAAGCCGGCGGCCGACGCGACCATGATGTTGTTGGAGCAGGACTTGGGCGTGGTGGCCACGGCCTTGGCGGCCAGTGCAAAGTGCTGCTGCTCCAGCACCTTGCGGCGGATCAGGCCCAGCGGAATGCCCAGCTTGGTGTAGTCGCGCTCGCATTCCAGGTAGTTCGCGGTGATCGAGATACCTGCGGCATTGAGGCCGCTGCGGGCCAAGCCGCCGGCTTCGACAAAGGTCAGGTAGTCGGGGCCATGGTCCTGGCGCACGCGCAGCACCACACCGGTCTCGGCACACTCGGCGCGCCAGTCCCAGTTCTGGCCATGGATCAGGTTGCCCGAGGCGCTGCGCTCGGGCAGCAGCATGGCGCCGGTGCAGCCGTCGTCGAGCTCGTCATCGACCGGCTTGCTGGACTGGGCGCGCGCCAGGGCCACCACCTCGGTGCGGGCATTGATCATCACGATGTCGTCCAGCGCGACGCCCGAGCCTTCGGCAATGCCGCGCATTTCTTCGAGGTAGTTCTCGTCAAAATCGGCGATCTTCTGGGCGTATTCGGCGATCAGCGCGGCCTTGTGTGCGGCACTGATGCCGTACTTCTCCAGCGCGCCGCCATAGAGGGCTGCGCTGCGGGCAATGCGGTCTTTGAGCGCCGCGCCATACTGGCGCCCACGGGCTTGGGGGGCGCCAGACAGCGTGACGAGTGGAAACGGCGACATCTTTTTCCTTTTGTGTTTTGTGAACTTTTAATACATTAATTTCGTGGTCATTGACTGTCAATTTGTTTTTTATAGAATCAAACAAAACTTAGGGAAACTACGATGAAGGATGCTGCCAAGACGGGAAGCCTGGCGCGTATGCTCGGGGCTGGCCGGCAAAAACAAGATGCTGCGCGCCGCCGCCACTGCCACCGCATTGCGCAGGCGCGGGCCGCAGCAGCACAACCAAGGGGAGAATCGGTTTGAAGCAATCGCTGAGTTCTTTGCAGATCGACGTCGCGCGCAAGCTGACGGCGCTGATGCATGGCGGCCGCTGGCGCGTGGGCGACCGCATCTCCGACCTGCACCTGGCCGATGAGCTCAAGGTCTCGCGCACGCCGGTGCGCCAGGCGCTGATGCTGCTGACCGCCCAGGGCCTGGTGGCCTACCACCCAGGCCGGGGGTTTCGGGTCGAGCGTGTGCCCGATGGCGATGATGCCCTGGAGCAGCTGGTGCCCCCGTCTGAGGCCGAGGCGCTGTACAGCCAGATCATGAACCACCGCGCCAGCGGCCAGCTGGCCGGCGAAGTCTCCGAGGCGCAGCTGGTGGAGCTGTTTGGCGTGACCCGGGGCGCCGTGCGCCGCGTGCTGATGCGCTTTGCCGCCGAGGGCCTGACCGAGCGCCTGCCCGGCCATGGCTGGCGCTTTACCGAGAGCCTGGACAACCCCCAGGCCGTGCATGAGAGCTATGACTTTCGCCTGATCGTCGAGTGCGGCGCGCTGAAGATGGCCGGCTTTGCGCCCGACCCTGAACAGCTGCAGCAGCTGTTCCGCGAGCAGTCAGACATCTTGCAGATGCCGGTCGAGCAGCTGCGCCAGGATGTGTGGTTCAAGGCCAATGCGAATTTCCATGAAACCCTGGTGTCCTGGTCGCGCAACCGCTTTCTGATCGAGTCGGTGCGCCGGCAGAACTCGCTGCGCAAGATCTCGGAGTTTGCGCACTTCAGCCACCTGAGCGAGCAGCACATCCGCCAGGCCTGCACCGACCACCTGGGCATTCTCAAGGCGCTGAAAGAAGGCGATGCCGACTATGCCGCCGCGCTGCTGCGCCGGCATATTTCACGCTCGGCGGAAATCTAAAAACAGGGTCTAGGTTTTTTCCAGCGCCGGTTGGGGCGCGCGCAGCTCGTTCTCGCTCATGCCCCGGCGCCAGTAGGCCACTATCAGCTGCTCCTGCTTGCCCAGGCCCAGGCTGTCCACCGCCCATGCGCGCAGCGCCTGCGCGGTGGCAAATTCGGCACCGACCCACAAAAAGCGGCTTGCGCCTTCGGTGGTGTGTGCGGCGCTCCAATCCAGCGCTTGCACGGCCTGCTGTAGCTGCTCGCCGCTGCCTGCGGGCGCGCCCGTGCGGTACAGCCAGTGCCACTGCATGCCGGCTGGCAGGGGGATGTCGATGGCGTCTTGCGGGTCCGCTATCTCGCAGACCACATGGCCGCGTGTGCTGGCGGGCAGCTGCTCTGCAATGCGGGCCAGCGCGGGCAGCGCGCTGTCGTCACCGGCCAGCACCATCCAGTCGGCCATGCGGGCTGTGCGGCCACCGGGCTTGAGGATCTCGACACGGTCGCCCACCTGCGCCTGCTGGGCCCAGCAGGCACCCGGGCCGGCATCGGCATGCAGCAAGAAATCGATCTCCAGCCATTGCGCATCGGCATCGAAGCCGCGCACGGTGTAGACGCGTGTGCTGCTGGCGCTGCGGCCTTCCGCATCCCGCGCCGATGGAAACACCAGGCGGCAGTGGATGTTGTCGTGCTGGCAAAAGGGCGCCAGCTGCGCGCCGGCAAAGCGGATGCGGCGGTAGCCGGCAGAGGGGGAGGAGAGGGAGAGAACCTGGAGCGTGGAAGGCATGCCGCAGTCAAGAGACGGTACGAGAGGGGAGGCCGCTGGCCACCAGCGGGTGGCCAGCATCGGAAGGTCTGACGGCCATTATGCGGGCGCGCCCTCCCTTATTCAGTCTCGTGCGGCGCAGCCCATGGCGCCGCTGTGGGCTCAGACCTGGCTCAGGTCAAATCTGCCTGCAGGTTGCTCGCCGGCCAGCACCTGCAGCAGGTTGCTGGTGGCCATCTCGGCCATCGCGTAGCGGGTCTCGTGGGTGGCGGATCCGATATGCGGCAGCGCTACTACCTTGGCATGGGTGCGCAGGGGGGATTCGACCGGCAGCGGTTCGGTGGCAAACACATCCAGGCCGGCGGCGCGGATCTGGTCGGTGTCGAGCGCATGCAGCAACGCATCCTCATCGACAATCGCGCCGCGCGAGCCGTTGATGACGATGGCGCTGGGCTTCATCAGCGCAAAGGCTTCGGCGCCCAGCAGGTGCTTGGTTTCGGGGGTCGATGGCACGACGGAGACGACAAAGTCTGCCTCGCGCAGCAGCGCATCGCGCGCGACATAGTGCACATGGCCGGCCAGCGCGCCCAGTTCGCTGTCGGGCACAACGCTGCGGTTGTTGTAGAGCACGCGCATGCCAAAGCCCAGCGCGGCGCGCCGGGCCAGTGCCATGCCGATGCGGCCCATGCCCAGAATGCCCAGGGTCTTGCCATGCACATCCCAGCCAAACAGGTCCTCGCCAATATTGCGCTGCCACTGGCCCGAGCGTACATACATCGCCAGCTCCGGAATGCGGCGGCTGGTGGCCATCAGCAGTGCAAAGATGGTGTCGGCCGTTGTCTCCGTCAGCACGCCAGGCGTGTGGCACAGCGCAATACCGCGCTCGCGCAGCGATGCCAGCGGGTAGTTGTCCACGCCCACCGAGATGCTGGAGATCACCCGCAGCTGCGGTGCTTCGTCCAGCAGCGCATCGGTGATCGGGTAGCTCGACCCGATCAGTGCCTGGGCCTGGGGCAGCGCTGCAAAAAAGGCATCGCGCTGCGCGGCGATGCGCGGGTTGGCCACGGTCACATCGTGCGCGGCTTGCAGGCGGGCCAGTTGGTCCTCGGGCAGTTCACGAAAAACCAGAATCTGTTGGCGGGTGCTGCTCATGGCTGCTCCTGGATGCGTTGAAATCAATAGCCGGCGGCGGTCAAGGCTGCGCGGGTCGGCAGGCCTTCCGAATCGCCCAGCACCTGCACCTGCAGCGCGCCAATCCAGCAGCCGCGCTTGACGGCATCGGCCACCGAGCGGCCATCGAGCAGGCCGCTGATAACGCCCACCGCAAAGGCGTCGCCGGCGCCCACGGTGTCCACCACCTTCTCGACCGGGCAGCCGGCCACATAGCCGGTACCGGCCTGGGCGTCGTCGTAATAAGCGCCTTCTTCGCCAAGCTTGACGACCACCAGGCTTGCGCCCTGGTCGCGGTAGAACTGGGCCACCGCTTCGGGCGTCTTGTGGCCGGTTAGCAGCTCGCCTTCGGCCAGGCCGGGGAAGACCCAGTCCGCACCAGCGGCCAGCGCATTGATCTCGCGGCGCATCGTGGCCTCGTCCTGCCACAGGGTGGGGCGCAGGTTGGGATCGAAGGAGATGGTGCTGCCCGCAGCGCGGGCGATGTGCAGGGTGCGCTGGGCAGTGGCCAGGCTGGTCTGCGAGATCGCGGCAAACACGCCGGTCGCATGCAGGTGGCGGGCCGAGGCCAGCCAGGGCTCGTCGATGTCGGCGGGGGTCATCAGGCTGGCGGCCGAGCCCTTGCGGTGGTATTCCACCTGCGGGTCGCTGCCGTCATCGGTGCGGCCCTTGATCTGGAAGCCGGTCTTCTGCGTCGGGTCCAGCACCACATGCTCGCAGTGCACGCCTTCGCTCTTCATCTGGTTGATGAGGTAGCGCGCCATCGAATCGGCGCCCAGGCGGCTGGCCCAGTGGGTGTTGAAGCCCAGGCGCGCCAGGCCGGTGGCCACATTGATCTCGGCGCCTGCAATGCGCTTGGTGAAGAACTCGGCGTTCTCCAGCGGGCCGGCGCGGTCGGCGATCAGCAGCATCATGGCTTCGCCAAAGGTGGCGATGTCGAAGGTCTTGGTGGTCATGGCCGTGTCTCTCTTGGGTGCTGGTGGCTGAGGGTTTATCTGTGACTTAGCGGGCTTGCAGTGCCGTGGCATCGCGCAGCACGGCCAGCTCCTGCCGGGTGACGGCGACCAGGTCGTCGCCGATCAGCGGGTACTCGATGGCGCGGGGTGCGTCGCTGGGCAGCGCACGCAAAATGGCGCGCCAGGCGGCGGCCGATTCGGCCAGCGGCACTGCCACCCATTTGGCCGGCAGGCGTTGCACGCCCTTGGCATGCACATAGGCCACGCGACTGCCAAACAGCTGCGCCGCTTGCAGTGCGCATTCGCCCAGGTAGTGCCAGTTGCCCATGTCAAAGGTCATCGGCAGGGGCAGGCCGGCGGCATCGGCCGCAGCAAAAAAGCGCTGCAGCGCTTGCACGGTGCCGGCGGCCGTGGTCTGGTCATTTTCGATCAGCAGGGTCAGGCCCGCGCCCTCGATGGCGCTCTTCAGCGCCGCAAAGCCCTGGGCCGAATGCGCGACGGACTCGCTGGCAAAGCCGCCGATCGACATCTTGAGCCAGGTGGCCCCCAAGCTATGGCTGGCGGCGATCGCGTGTTGCACGGCAGCGGTGTTCAGGTTGCCGTCCATCGCAAACAGCGGCTGGGGGCAGGAGTAGACCAGGTCCAGCTGGTGGTCGCGGCCATAGGCGGCCAGCGCGGGCAGCTCTTCGGCGGGGTTCAGCAGCAGCTCTTCGCGCACTTCATAGCCGTTGGCACCGGCGCGGTGCGCGAGCTGGGCAAAGTAGAGCTGGCCGTGGCGGCGCACTTCGGCATTGCCGAACGAGGTGAGGGAGATCAGGGCGGGCGAGCCCGCGTTTTGCAAAGACAAGGCCATGGTTTTCGTATTTTTTGGCCGCTTACGCCCGTATACCAAGCGTTGACAGCTATTGATAAGTGAGCAAACAATCTGCAGTAACTTCGCACGTTCTCAAAAACTGGCGCGGCCCATCGGCGCACACCGAGCAAGGGCCGCCCCGCAGCGAAGGTGGGGTCTCCCTCCCGCGTAGCGAGAGAGGGGGAAGGCGCGAAGCGCCTCAGGGGGTGTTAGTGATTACTCAGGATCTGGCCCAGGAACTGCTGGGTCTTGGGATGTTGGGGGTTGTCAAAGAACGCGGCCGGTGGGCCTTGCTCGATGATCTTGCCGTCGGCCATGAAGATCACGCGGTCGGCCACGCTGCGGGCAAAGCCCATTTCATGGGTCACGCAGAGCATGGTCATGCCGTCTTCGGCCAGGCCGATCATGGTGTCCAGCACTTCCTTGACCATCTCGGGGTCGAGGGCCGAGGTGGGCTCGTCAAACAGCATGATCTTGGGGGCCATGCACAGCGCACGGGCAATGGCCACGCGCTGCTGCTGGCCGCCCGACAGCTGGCTGGGGTACTTGTTGGCCTGGTCCGGAATGCGCACCCGCGTCAGGTAGTGCATTGCGCGCTCCTGCGCCTCGGCCTTGCTCAGGCCGCGCGAGCGCATCGGCGCCAGCATGCAGTTCTCCACAATCGTCAGATGCGGGAACAGGTTGAACTGCTGGAACACCATGCCCACTTCCTTGCGGATGGTGTCGATGGCCTTGCTGTCACCGGTCAGGTCCGTGCCGTCCACGGTGATCTGGCCCTTCTGGATGGCTTCAAGCCGGTTGATGCAGCGGATCATCGTGGACTTGCCCGAGCCCGAAGGCCCGCAGATGACGATACGCTCGCCAGCACGCACGTCGAGGTTGATATCGGTCAGCACCTGGAAGTTGCCATACCATTTCTCGACGCCTTGGAGGCGAATGATGGGTGCTTGCGAGGGGGTCGTCATAAAGCAGTCGTTTTTAAGATGATTGCAACACTGGCATGCCCGAGCTAAGAGACAGCCAGCAAGGGCCGCCCCGCAGCGGTGCGGTCGTCCCCCTTCCAGGGGGAAGGCGCGCAGCGCCTCAGGGGGTAGCCCGTTCTGGGGTTAGTCCAATTTCGGCAGGTCGGCGCCCAGCCACTTTTGGTACAGCTTGTTCAGCTCACCATTGGCGGTGTTCTTGGCGATAAAGGCGTTCACGGCTTCGGCCACTTCGTCCTGGCCTGGGCGCAGGGCGACTGCCATGTTCTGCTGCAGCAGCTGGAACTTGTTTTCGAACTGGCCAGCAGGGGCGCGCTTGGCGATCTGGGCAGCCACGGTCACCGAGCAGCCGATGGCATCGACCTGGCCCGACAGCAGCGCTTGCATGGCCGATGCGTCGTCGTCAAAGCGGCGGATTTGCGTGCCTTCTGGCGCAGCCTTGGTGACGGCCACGTCCTGCGTGGAGGCACGTGCCACGCCCACGCGCAGGCCCTTGAGGTTTTCCGGACCCTTGATGGCGGTCTTAGTGGCGCCGTACAGCACGATCGAAGCGGCCGAGTAAGGCTTGGAGAACAGCACCTGCTTGGCGCGTTCGGGCGTGATGGCCAGCGAGGCGATCAGCATGTCGACCTTGTTGGTCAGCAGGAAGGGGATGCGGTTGGGGCCGGTCACGGGCACGATGTCGGCGGTCACGCCCCATTCCTTGGCCAGCAGCTTGGCCACATCGGCGTCGTAGCCGTCAGGCTGGTTGCTGCCGTTCAGGATGCCATAGGGCGGGAAGTCCACCAGCATGCCGATGGTGATCTTGCCCTTCTTCTTCAGATCCGCCAGCGACTGGGCCGATGCGGTCAGGGGCAACAGGGCGCTGGCAGCCAGGGCGGCAGCAGCGGAGGTGAAAGTGCGGCGGGAAATCTGCATGCTCATGTCTCCTAGTAGAAAAATCAACCGACAACCAAAAATGTTCAACGCGCCAGCGCCTTGGCTTGGCGCTTCTCGAGCCGGCCCGCCCACAGCGACAGCGGCCAGCACAGGATGAAGTAAACGGCACCGACGACACCGAACACCAGCATGGGCTGGAAGGTGGCGTTGTTGATGATCTGGCCGGCGCGGGTGATCTCGGTAAAGCCGATGATGGCCGCCAGCGAGGTGCCCTTGATGATCTGCACCAGGTAGCCCACGGTGGGGGCCACGGCAATCTTCATCGCCTGGGGCAGCACGACGGCGCGCATGCGCCAGAAGTAGGACAGCGACAGGGCATCGGCTGCTTCCCACTGGCCGCGTGGCACGGCCTGAATACAGCCGCGCCAGATTTCGCCGAGGAAGGCGCCGCTGTTCAGAATCAGCGCAGCAGCCGCTGCAATCCAGGGGTTGATCTCAAAGCCCAGAATGGGCGCGCCAAAGAACACCAGGAACAGCTGCAGCAGCAGCGGCGTGCCCTGAAAAATCTGGGTAAAGGCGGTGGCAATGCCGCGCGCCAGGCCGTTCTCTGACGTGCGCGACAGCGCAATCACCAGGCCCACCAGGGCGCCGCCGATAAAGGCGATCAGGGACAGGGCCACGGTCCACTTGGCCGCTTCCACGATGAACCACAGCTCGGGCCAACCAAAAGTACGCATTTTTTGTTCTCCAGGAATGCTATGCGCTTGTTTAGCGACGGTCTGGGTAGTTCAAGGCCATCTGGTAGATGAGCTTGAACAGCAGGTTGAAGGCCAGCGACAGCAGCAGGTAGATGGCGGCTACGACGATGTAGACCTCAAAGCTGCGGAAGGTCTCGGACTGGATATTGGCGGCGACCGAGGTCAGGTCGTCGGCCGAGATCACGGACACCACGGCCGAGCTCAGCATCAGCAGGATGAACTGGCTGGTCAGCGCCGGGTAGATGGTCTTGAGCGCGGGCTTGAGGATCACGAAGCGGAAGATTTCCCAGCGCTTCAGATCCAGCGCCAGGCCGGCTTCGATCTGGCCCTTGGGGATGGATTCGATGCCGGCGCGGATGATCTCGGTGGCATAGGCGCCCAGGTTGACCACCATGGCCACCAGTGCGGCGGTTTGCGGCGACCAGCGCAGGCCCACGGCCGGCAACGCAAAGAAGAAGAAAAACAACTGCACCAGAAAGGGCGTGTTGCGGATCAGCTCGATGTAGGCATTGATGACAAAGCGCAGCGGCGCCGGGCCCGAGGTCTTGCCCCAGGCGCAGACGATCGCGACGGCCAGGCCGATGATCATGGCGAGAAAAGACAGCTGGATGGTCACCCAGGTGCCCTGCAATAGCTGCGGCCAGGCTGCCAGGACCTGGTCGAATTGGAACGTGTAGTTCATGGCGATGCGGCGCGTTTGAAACCGGTTTCAGTAGCGCCGGAGTTTAACGGAAGGTTACGGAACGATTACTAGGGTTTGCCCTAGTTTGGTGCGTAACGCCTTTTTTAACCTTTGTGAATCAATTGCTTGGCGATTTTGTGGAGCCGCGCACAATGATGGTGCCTGGTAACTCGACCGTTCGTGCGGGGCTTTGCAGGCCCTGGATGCGCTCGATCAGGCAGGTGGCCGCCGCCTGCCCTAATGCATCGGTAGGCTGGGCCACCGTGCTCAGGCCCGGGCCCACCAGCGCGGCCCAGTCGGTCTCGTCCACGCCGATGATGCCCAGCTCGCGCCCGGGCACCCAGCCCAGTGCATGCACGGCAGTGGCCACGCGCAGGCTGGCCACGGCATTGCCGGCCAGCACGGCAGGGCGGCGGCCGGCTTGCTGCGCCTGCTGCTGCCAGTGCTGCAGGTGCTGCTGCAGGGTGCTGGCGCCGTCGGCGGTGCTTTCCCACACGCTGCCCTGCATGGTGGGCGCCTGGCTTTGGATGTAGCGGGCAAAGGCCTGCTGGCGCGCGGTGCGCGAGCTCACATCGGCAATCGGCTCGGTCACCAGCAGCACCTCGTCAAAGCCTTGCTGCTGCAGATGGTCCATCGCGATCTGCACCACGCCGGGGTTGTCCACCGTCACAAAATCGGCGTCCAGCCCTTCCTGGAACCGGTCCACCAGCACGATGGGTTTGCCGTGCAACTGCGCGTCCTGCCAGAGCTGGGCGCTGGTGTCCACGCGGTTGAGGATCATGCCGTCGAGCTGGTAGGCGGACAGCGCATGCATGGCATCGCGCTCGCGCCCGGCCTCATTGCCCAGGTTGAACAGCACCAGCAGGTAGCCGGCGGCCTGGCAGGCTTTTTCTGCGCCCTGCAGCACTGCCACCGAGAAGGGGTTGGTCACATCGGCCACCGCCAGGCCAATCAGGCGGGTGCGGCCATGCTTGAGCGCCTGGGCCATCGGGCTGGGCCGGTACTGCAGGCTGGCAATGGCCTCCTGCACGCGCTTGGCCATGTCGGGGGTGAGGATGTCGGTGCGGCCATTGAGGTAGCGCGACACCGTGGCCTTGGAGACCTGGGCCGCCAGCGCCACATCGGCAATCGTGGCCCGGGCCTTGGCAGGGGCCGCAGGCTTGGCTGCGCCGGGCGGGCAGGGGCGCGATGGGGTGGCGGTGGGCGCAGGCTTGGGCACGGGGCAGTCCAGGGTGGTCGTTACGGTAGCGATGGTAGCGCCGAACCGCACGCTTGCCGCGTTGGCCGGCCTGCGCGCGGAGGGAGGCAGTCGCGCAGGTGCGGCCCCGGAGGCCCGGTTGGTGCCAGGCGTTTGCTGCAGTGCAAAAGCGGCGGTTTTCCGATTCTCACCCTGTGGATAATTTTGTGCAATGTTCCCGTTGTTGCGCGAGAAACTCCCTGCAATCTCCCTCTAGGAAAGAAATGCACACCGGGAAGCCGGTTTCTGTGGATAAGTTAATTTCATAGCAACTTAGTCAACTGCTGTGTGGGCATCAAGGAGGCAGTCAATAAAGGCCTGCGCCACACGGCTCGGAGCGGGCGATAAACGCCACATGGCCACGAATTGGCAACGGTAATGGAAGCGTTCTGGCCGTACAGCCCGCATCAAACCTTGGTTTTCAAAACTGGCCGCGTAGTGGTCGGGCAAAAATCCCAAAAAACACCCGGACAAAATCAAGGTGGCAATCGACTCCTGGTCAAACCCGGTGGCCGCGCGCGGCAGCCGCACGCTGTGGCTCAGCTCCATATTGGGCGAGTGGTAGCCCAGGCCGGCAAAGGGGTAGCTGCGCAGCTGCTCCCAGTCCAGCGCATGGTGCTGCTGCTCCCACAGGTCATGGCCGGCGGCGCAGTACAGCTGCATGTTCTCGGCAAACAGATCGCGGTAGACCAGGCTGGCCGAGCTGCGGTGCGCCGGGATGATGCCCACATGGAAACGCCCATCCATCAGCCCGCGCTCGATCGCGTTGATCGAGCTGACATGCAGCTGCAGGTTCACATCCGGTGCTTGGCCGTGGAACTGCGCAATCGCGCGGTGGATCTGGGCCTGCGGATTGCTCACCGTCTTGTCGAAGATGGCGATCTCCAGATTGCCGCCCATGCGGGCGTGGATATCGTCAATGCGGCTGCGGAACAGATCCACGCCGCCGAGCAGCTGCAAGGTGGCCTCGTAGACCTGGTGGCCCTCCGGCGTCAGCGCAAAACCCGCGCGCCCGCGCCGGCACAGCACCATGCCCAGGCGCGTCTCCAGGTCCTTCATGTGGCGGCTCAGGGTTGACGTGCCGATGTTGAGCTCCAGCTCGGCCGCCGACATGCCCCCGCATTCCACCACGCTCTTGAAGACCTGCAGCAGCCGCAAATCCATATCGCTGAGCTGCCCCAGCACCGCGCGGGCGCGGCGGGCAGCGGCAGGGGGGTGGGGCGGAGAGGCAAACACGGGAGGGCGGGCAGGCATCCGCATAGCTTAGCGGCTTTGGCTGCTGCCGCCCTCAGTGTTTACAGAAGCCGTTTAGCGCACGCCTACCGCTGCGCCACGGAACAGTTTGCTGTACTCACGCGGCTGGCTGCGCCAGTACTGGCGCGGTGCATCCACCTGCGCGCCCAGGCTGGCGGCGGCATGCCAGGGCCAGCGCGGGTCGTACAAGGCAGCGCGGCCAATGGCCACGGCATCGGCCTGGCCCGAGGCCACAATATGCTCGGCCTGCGCAGGCTCGGTCACCAAACCGACGGCAATCGTGGTCAGGCCGGTGGCCTGTTTGATGGCCTCGGCAAAGCCTACCTGGTAGCCCGGCTGCACGGGGATCTGCTGGGCGGTCGACAGCCCACCCGAGGACACATGGATGGCGCTGCAACCCAGCGCCTTCAGCCCCTGGGCCAGCGCGATCGAGCCATCGATATCCCAACCACCCGGCGCCCAATCCGATGCCGAGATACGCACCCACACCGGCTTGGCCGCAGGCACGGCCGCGCGCACGGCGGCAAACACCTCCAGCGGGTAGCGCAGGCGGTTCTCCAGGCTGCCGCCATAGGTGTCGCTGCGGGTGTTCGATAGCGGCGAGAGGAACTCATGCAGCAAATAGCCATGGGCCATGTGGATCTCGATGCCATCGATACCCAGCGCATCGGCCGCCTTGGCTGCGGCCACAAACGCATCCTTTACCTCTGCCAGCTCGGCAGGGCTCATCTCAGCCGGCGGCACCTCGCCCGCTGCATGGGCAATCGCCGAAGGCGCCTGCGCCACCCAGCCTCGGGGAGCATCGGGCGCAATCTGCGCAGCGCCTTCCCACGGCAGATGGCTGGACGCCTTGCGGCCCGCATGGGCCAGCTGGATAGCGACCGGAATGTCCGAGAGCTTGCGCAGCGATCCCATCAGCCGCCCCAGCGCCTGCTGGTTGTCAGCGGAGTAGATGCCCAGGTCCTTATCGGTAATGCGCCCCACCGCCGACACCGCCGTGGCCTCCAGCACCAGCATGCCCGCGCCCGACACGGCCAGGCTGCCGTAGTGCATCAAATGCCAGTCATTGGCATTGCCCTCTTGCGCCGAGTACTGGCACATCGGGGGGATGACGATGCGGTTGGGGAGGGTGAGCTGGGACAAGGTGAGGGGCTGGAACAGCTGCGAAGGGGTGGCGTTGCTGGCGGGGGTGAGCGACGGGTCGGTGGTTCTTTGCATGGGTGGGTGTCCGGTTGGTTTGCGCTGCGGATGTGGATGATCCCGTGCGTCAAAGGTGACGCAGGCGGGATACATCGACAGACTGCTGGAACGGCGTACAGCGTAGTCCTATATTCCGACCTGGGTGCTGTGGGGGATTGGCGCCGGTTGACCTGTTGGGGACATGAGAAGACCGCAAGGCTGGAGGGTGCCGAGCTCTGAAAGCGGGTTCTGCATACAGCGATGAACTGGTACGCATGCAGAGCTGGTGCACGGCTAAATACTTGCCGTAAGCCGCTTGGTGGACGTTGCGCTGGAAGCCATTCCTGCGCAGAACGCAGGTTCACCAATGACCGGAAGAAACCAACTCCGCCATCCTGTTCTCGGGATAGCTCTCTTTGTAGGTTGATATGAGAAAGTTGTATTTTCTCAATGCTGAGTTGCTTACTTTTTCAGCATAGTTCTTTTTGACAATAATCTCGTACAGGCCAAACGCTTCACGGGGATCTGAAATTCTATTTTCAATAAGATCGTTAAGGCTTTTGACGAATGTTTCTTCAGTCGAAAAGGCTTTCAGCGAACCAACCCAGCTGGTGTATTTTGAAACGCTGCCAACGCCCAAGAGACTCATGTCGCTGACCATCTCGGGTTTGTTCTTGTTCAATAATTCGAAAATGTCCTTGCGCTTATCTGCATTCATGGATTTTGCTACTTCATAGTTTTCCTCAAGGCTTGACACCAAAACCTCGAATCCATAAGCATTGCCGGATCCTATGATCTCTGAAATGATGCTGTGAGCTTGCTTGACAGGTAGATGGAACATATGTGCGAGCTCACCATAGTATTCATCTTCGCTGATCAATCCATCCTTTAATGCAGCTTTTAAAACGGGATGGGTGTCGTCGAAATTCCCAGCTCTTGAATAGTCAAAAAGCCTATCGCGTTTTGACTTTCGAATAGCTTGAGAGTCAGAAGTAGTAAATGCATCGGCCTTTTGCAAAGAGCTGTCTGCCACTGGTGGGGTGACGTTGGCGGGCGCTAGGCTACGGGCATCTTTGGATGGCACTTGATCCACGGGGGGGAGTTTTTCATGGGGAGCATCGTTGATGAAAAAAACACCTATGCTCCCCAGGATAAACAATGCCGCGACCAATATAAGCAGTATGGCTGATTTTCTATAATTATTCACATTTACCACCAAGCTCTTTGCATGTTGTCGTATACATTCTTGGGCGTTTGAAGTCTATGCCAAGCGGTTAGTGAGTCAATCTGCTTATACCATTTATCAAGGTTGTTTCTATTTTCAAAAGGTGCAGCTTTTACGCCAGAAAGAGTATTCGAGTAAAGCGCGGATGTTCCGCCCCAAGCGTCTAACACGAATGTATCGCATCGATAAATTCCCCGGGTAGGCTTCGATTTAACTTGGCGTGGCTGGCAGCTTGAGCCAAAGGGAAAGCAATGTCTTTTTGTGTAGTAACGATAACCTTGCTTGGCGGCTGAGGATTGCGCAGTTGCAGTGTACTCTGCACCAATAAGAAACTTAACGTAAGCAGACTTTGCTGCCATTTCTCTTACCCCATGGGTAGATCCAGTCATTGAGACCAAATCCCCGTTGTCCAGCTCGGTCAAAAGACACTCTTTGGCATGGCAATATTTATGTCTTACATTGATGGTGACTGGAGATATTGTTTGCCATTTGGTTGGATTGCTATTGTAAGCACTCCATGGCGTACGTTTAATAGTATCGCGGGAATCTTTAAACCCAATGGCCTCAACTACCATTTCACCGTCCCATATGCCAATGTGTCCAACATACCCCAGGCCTGTAACGTCCAAATCCCGCCCAACAATATCGCCAAAATTTGCTGGAGGTGGGGTGCTAGTGCCACTATGAGGAAATTGGACCCGCATAGGTGTGTTCTCTATCTTCTCGTGAGAACCATCATTGTAGATTGCATAGATAACAATATCTTTCATTGTTCCATCCAGCATGTCAGGGGGAGTTGCGACCGGAATGTCGAATCCATGAGAGTGAGAGGAACTTCCGCAGGCATTTTTAACCGCCTCCTCTCTCGGATTTGCCGCTTTTCCGGCACCAATTATCCTCCCGTTCGCATAGATATGCACATCAACAATCTGGGCTGATCCTGATCTGCAGGCCCATCCAGCGAATCTATTGTGCTGAGCGATGTCAACCCAACCTTTCGCATTGCTCAGCTGGCAAGTTAAAAGTAATGCAGACGCGGAAATTGCAAGGCGAAGTATTTTCATAGCTGTTTGATGAAGTTATGCAAACAACTGTACCTTCGGTGAAAGTTTTTTCTATGAATCGAGTTTTAGAAAAATGGAAGAAATTTTGGATGGGATACATTCTGTGTCAAATGAAATTTAAATTCGCTACGTGTTGGAAGCATCGATTTCTTGTTGGTATCAGTATCTCGATGCATGAGGCACGTGCACATGGGTCTATCGATATGTTTTATAAGTGTTTGCATGGGCTGTTGTGAATCTATCAAAGATTTTTTGAAGAACATAACCATATGATTAAGATGGATTGGCTGGTGTTCAAACATCTAGGTAATTAAAGCTATAACTTGGTATCTGCTAGATAACCATAATCCAGCTGAATGTATACTTTAGTATGGCAATCATTCTTCGCTGACCTTCATCAGGCATTTAAATCTGGCCTATCGAAACCCCATGTCCACCGCCCTCCTCCTCATAGACATCCAACAATCCCTCTGCACCGGCCCCAACGCCGCCTGGGATTGCCCCACCCTGATCGCCCGCATCAACCAGGTCACCGCCGCCGCGCGCCAAGCCAACACCCCCATCATCTGGGTGCGCCACGCCGAGCCTGGCCTGGAAGCGGGCACGCCCGGATGGGAACTGGCCGAGGGCCTGCAGGTGGACAGCACCGACCTGACCCTGGACAAGACCACCGGCGATGCGTTCTGGAAAACGGACCTGCTGCCCATGCTGCAAAACCTGGGCGTGCAGGAGCTGGTGATTGGCGGCATGCACACGGAGTACTGCGTGGATGTGACCACGCGCGCGGCGCTGCGCCATGGCTACCCGGTGGTGCTGCTGGAGGATGCGCACACCACTTGCGGCAATGCCGCCGTCACGCCGCAGCAGGTGATTGCGCACCACAACATCACCCTCAGCAGCACCAGCAGCTTTGGCCCGCGTGCGCGGCTGCAGACGGCGCAGCAGTGGGTGGATTCGGTCGGCCAAGCTTGAGAAAACCCAGCTTGGCTGGGGTTGGCGCAAGCCGCTAGGGACGCGTTCTAGCTCCCAAAGTGGAAGCAGCCCAGCCCAGTGCGCGCTGGCGCTGCGCCTAGGTCGTTCAGGCTTGGCCCCTGTCAAGCGCGCAGATCACATATGCATCTGCGCATTCCTCAGTTGGAGTAGCTGCTTGCAACATGCACAGTGCAAGCAGGCCCTGCCGTGATGGCAGCCTTTTCTCCCATGATTTGAAGGACGACACAGCATGACTATCCGCACAGCAGCGCCTTGGCGTGTTTTGATTGCCGGTACCGCAGCGGCAGCCGTTTGGGGCGCAAGCCCTGCCTTTGCCAACACGCCGCAGGCGGTGCCCTCGGGCGCGCTGGTCAGCACCGAATGGCTGGCTGCCAACCTGCAGCGGCCCGATGTGCGGGTGATCGAGGTGAGCGTGAACCCGGGGCTGTATGAGCGGGCGCATATTCCGGGCGCGGTCAACTTCTCCTGGCACAACGACCTCAATGACAAGGTGCGCCGCGACATTGTCAGCAAGGAGGCGTTTGAGCAATTGCTGTCCAAGGGCGGCGTGAGCGACAACACCACCGTCGTGCTGTACGGCGACACCAACAACTGGTTTGCGGCCTGGGGCGCCTGGGTGTTTGATGTGTATGGCGTGAAGAACGTCAAGCTGCTCGATGGCGGCCGCAAGAAGTGGGAGGCCGAGAACCGTGCGCTGAACAACCGCGCACCCGACTACGCCGCCACCACCTACCGTGTGGGCCAGGTCAACACCGATCTGCGCGCCCGCCTGGGCGATGCGCTGGCGGCGGTAGAGGGCAAGGGCGCTACGCAGCTGGTGGATATCCGCTCGGCCGATGAATACCAGGACAAGGTGTTTGCGCCGGCGGGTGTGCCCGAGCTGTCGATCCGTGCCGGCCATATCCCTGGTGCGGTGAATGTGCCCTGGGGCAAGGCGGTCAATGAAGACGGCACCTTCAAATCGCGGGCCGATCTGCAAAAGCTCTATGCCGATGCCGGCATCGACGGCAGCAAGCCCATCATCACCTACTGCCGCATTGGCGAGCGCAGCAGCCACACCTGGTTTGCGCTCAGCAAGATCCTGGGCTACCAGGTGAAGAACTATGACGGCTCCTGGACCGAATACGGCAACAGCGTGGGCGTGCCGATCAACAACCCGGCCGGCACGATCTGGGCTGCCAAGTAAGCCCAATCCTGAATGTATTGAATGTCTCCGCATGGGCCTTGGTCCTGTGTTCACTGCCCGCCTAGCGCGGGCATTTTTTTGGATGGAATGGTATGACTGATTCCAGCGTGGGTTTGGGAGGTGCGGGCAGCGCTGCAGGGCAGCGCGCGGCCGGGGCCATCAGCGCCTATTGGCAGCCGGTGGCGGCCGCCGTGCTGCTGCTGGCGCTGTGGCCATTGCAGCAGGCCCTGCTGCAGCGCGATGGCGGGCGCACCCTCGTGTTTGCGCTGGCGATTGGGCTGGCGCTGGGTGTGGTGCTGCAGCGCTCGCGCTTCTGCTTTTATTGCCATGCGCGCGATTGGCTGCAGCGCGATGACCCGCGCGGGATTTTGGCAATCATCCTGGCGCTGGCTGTGGGGCTTGTGGGCATGACGGTGGTGCAAAGCAGCTGGCTGCCCAACCCGCAGGCGGGGCAGTTGCCGCCGGATATGCATATTGGCCCGGTCAGCTGGGTGCTGGTGCTGGCGGGCCTGGCCTTTGGCGCTGGCATGCTGGTGTCGGGCTCCTGCATCAGCGCGCACTGGTACCGGCTGGCCGAGGGATCGGCCGCATCGCCCTTTGCATTGCTGGGCACGGCCCTGGGCTTTGCGTTGGGCTTCCAGACCTGGAACCCGCTCTACAGCCTGGCGGTGGCCGATGCGCCCGTTGTCTGGCTGCCGCAGCACCTGGGCTATGGCGGCGCGCTGCTGCTGCAGCTGGGCGTGCTGGCGGCATGGGCTGCCTGGGTGTGGCAGGGCCATGTGCAGCAGCGCCAGCGCAGTTTGCCATTGGCTGCAGCGCCCACAGCGGCTGCGCCACGCAGCCTGCCCGCGCTGTGGCACAGCCTCTGGCAAGGGCGCTGGAACTACGCCCTGGGCGGCCTGCTGGTGGGCCTGATCGCCACCGCCGCCATCGTGCGTATGCGGCCTTTGGGTGTGACGGCGCTGATCGGCAGCCAGGTGCGCGGCGCGCTGCAAGGCCAGGGCTGGGTGCCTGAGCGGCTCAACGGCCTGGATGGCTTTGCCGGCTGCGCCACCTTGCCGGCAGCAACCTGGGCCACGCCGAATGCACTGGTGCTGCTGGGCCTGCTGGCCGGCGCCTTTATCGCCGCCTTTGCCAGCCGCCAGTTCCGCCCGCGTCTGCCCACCGGGCGTGATGCGGGCCGGGGTTTGCTCGGCGGGGTGCTGCTGGGCTGGGGTGCCATGACCGGCATTGGTTGCACCGTCGGCACCTTGCTGTCCGGCGGCATGGCGGGTGCGCTGAGCGGCTGGGTGTTTGGCGCGGCCATGCTGCTGGTGTTGTGGCTGGGGTTCCGGTGGCAGACCTGGTGGACCAGCCGGGCCTGATGCGGTGGTCGGAGGGATGGCGCGCTAAAAACAGCTAGACGTCTGTAGTGTGGTGGTTTGGTGCTATCGAATTGATGGCGGATTGAACTACTGCGCTGGTTGGCTGTCTTACCCCCGGTGTGGATTTGGCGCTATGCTTTCCACTCGCTTGTCATACTTACGGGATAGACCATGCTTCTAGGCCTTGCCGCCAACCGTTTGCACCACCAGAACGAGGATGCCGCGCTGTTCAGCTTTTTGCGCGCCTGCGAGCAGGGGATTCGGGAGCTGAACATCGGGTTCCATGCGGTGGGCCGCACCTATGACGCGATTGCAGCGGCAGAAATGCTCAAGGGCCACAAGGGCCTGGTGCGCTACCCCTATGGCCGCGAAGGCGGCCTGATGAAGCTGGTGGCCGAGGTCGTGGGCATGCCCGGCGACAACCGTGTGCTCGACGGCGCCATCTACCTGATCGACCCGGTGGACCCGTCGTCGATCTTCCCCGAAGCGCTGGCCTTGAAGCGCCAGTGCGTGATCCACGGCAAGCCCTTTATCTCGACGGCAGCCAGCGCACGCGACTGGGTGGAGATGGAGCGCATCCACGCCGGGCTGGCGCCCGACCGCCATGCCGACCGCCTGCACGACTATGGCAACCAGACCCTGGCGCTAATCGCCCACGATGCGATGAAGCCGGCGATGCTGGATTTTTGCGAGCGCAATTTTGCGCTGCTCTCGCGCTACCGCCGCCGTGTGGGCACCGGCACCACTGGGCAAAAACTCAACGAGCTGGCCTGGAGCAAGGGCTGGCCAGCCGACAGGCCCTGGGTGGACCGTTTCAACAGCGGCCCATTGGGGGGAGATGCGCAAATCGCCGACCTGGTGCTGGAGCGCCGCTGCCAGCGCGCGATCTTCTTTGAAGACCCGCATGTGGCACGCCAGCATGAGGCCGATATCCAGCTGCTGGAGCGGGCGGTGACGACCGTCACCCAGGAGGTGGTGTGCATGACCTCGCCGGCAGTGGCCCAGCGCTGGTGCGATGCGGCGGTGAAGCGCTAAGCCTCGTCAGTCATCCGCCTGACTGCACTTCGTTGGCGACTTCAATCAGGTTCTCGTCCGGATCGTAAAAGTACAGCGACTGCAGCGGCGCCCTTGCACCTGTTGCCCGCACCGGCCCTTGCACGATGGGCACCTGCTGGCGCTGCAGATGGGCGGCCACATCGGCCAACGGCAGGCGGGTGCGAAAGCACAGGTCGGCTGAGCCCGGGGTGGCGTGCCGCACATTGGCATCCACCACATGGCCCACTTCATGCAGGTTGATCTTCTGCCCGCCAAAGTGCAAGGCCCAGCGCCCGGGCTTGAACTCGCGCGCCTCCATGCCCAGCACGCGCTGGTAGAAGGCGAGGGTCTGCGCAATGCTGGCGACGGTAAGCACCAGGTGGTCGAGGCCGTCAACCAGGGCGGGGGTGGCGGCGGTACCGGATGGGACGGCGGCGTGGGGCATGGGCATTACCGGAAGCTGCAAAGCGCCATTGTCGCAGCAGGTGCCAGCCCGGCGCTGCCGGTGTTATTGCATCGACAGCAGTGTCGCCTGCACATAGGTAATCTGCAGCTTGCCATCGAGCATGGCAAAGGTGGCGACCTCATCACTGACCGAGGTGACAGGCTGGCCTTGCAGCGCGGCGCTCTCGCGCACGGTGGCGTAGGCGATGGCGGTCTTGCCGCCCGGCGCCATCTCTACACGGGTGTTGCTGCGCTCATGGCTGTGGCGGTTGCCTGCGGCGCTCCAGCTTGCGTTCAGGAGTTGCAGGTACTCACTTTTATTCAGACGCATGGGCTCGGGCATATCGGCTTGGCGCATGTCGATCACCACCTGAGCCTGGGGTGCGAGCCACTGGGCAACGGCAGCGCTGTCTTGCTGTTGCACGGCTTGCTCGACCTTGGCCATGGCCAGGTAGATGTCGCCTTCGTTGAGTTTGGAGGAGCAGCCTGCGAGGGATGCCAGCAGGGCGCCGGCGGCGATGGGAGAGAGGAGGGAGGTTTTCATCATTGATCTATCAAAAGTGCTGTTTAAATTGTTTTTATTTATTTATCGCAAGAGATTAATAAAAAACCTTTGCGCTGTCCAGCGCTCTGCTGCAACACCTCCAGCGGGATATGCACGTATCTCTTGGCAGCGCCTGGCCCAAGGCTGCCACAGGCGCGAGAAAATGCGCCTGCATTACTTGCGGAAATCTGCAAGTGAGCTTTGATATCTCAATCTTTGAATAAGCATCCCTGCCCCCCACAATGGCACATCAACACTGGAAAAATGGGACGCCGCCGTTCCAAGGAGAAAACCATGAGCTTTGTGCAGATCGACGACCAAAACGCAGGCACCACGCTGCGCACCGATGCAGCCTGGCTGGACGCGCACTGGATGCCCTTCACCGGCAACCGCAACTTCAAGGCGCAGCCCCGCATGATCGTCAGCGGCCAGGGCGCCTACTACACCGATGCCGATGGCCGCAAGATTTTTGACGGCCTCTCGGGCCTGTGGTGCTCGGGCATTGGCCATGGCCGCAAGGAAGTCGCCGAGGCGATTGGCAAGGCGGCACTGCAGCTGGATTACGCACCGGCTTTCCAGTTTGGCCACCCCGCCTCGTTTGCGCTGGCCAACAAGATCAAGGAACACACGCCCGCAGGTCTGGACCATGTGTTCTTCACCGGCTCGGGCTCCGAAGCGGCCGACACCTCGCTGAAGATGGTGCGCGCCTACTGGCGCCTCAAGGGCCAGGCCGGCAAGACGGTGCTGGTGGGCCGCGAGAAGGGCTACCACGGCGTGAACTACGGCGGCATCTCGGTAGGCGGCATTGCCGGCAACCGCAAGATGTTTGGCCAGGGCATTGTGGCCGACCACCTGCCCCACACCCAGCCACCGGCTGGCACCTTCCAGAAGGGCATGTCTGATGAAGGCGGCCGCGCGCTGGCCGACAAGCTGCTCGATGTGATCGCGCTGCACGACGCCAGCAATATTGCCGCAGTGATCGTCGAGCCGTTCTCGGGCTCGGCCGGTGTGGTGATCCCGCCCAAGGGCTACCTGGAACGCATCCGCGAGATCTGCACGCAAAACGGCATTCTGCTGATTTTTGATGAGGTCATCACCGGCTTTGGCCGCTGCGGTGCCTGGACCGGTGCCGAAGCCTTTGGCGTTGTGCCCGACATCATGAACTTTGCCAAGCAGGTGACCAATGGCGCCCAGCCGCTGGGTGGCTGCGTGGTGACCAAGGAAATCTACGACACCTTCATGGCCGCAGGCGGCCCCGAGTACATGCTGGAGTTTGCCCACGGCTACACCTACTCGGCCCACCCCGTCGCTTGCGCAGCTGGCCTGGCGGTGATGGACATTCTGGAGAAGGAAGACATGCCCGGCCGCGTGAAGGCGCTGGCACCTTACTTTGAAAACGCCGTGCACAGCCTCAAGGGTGCCAAGCATGTGGCCGATATCCGCAACTACGGTCTGGCCGCAGGCTTCACGATTGCGGCACTGCCAGGCGAGCCCGCCAAGCGCCCTTATGAGATCGCGATGAAGTGCTGGGAAAAAGGCTTCTACGTGCGCTATGGTGGCGACACCATCCAGCTGGCGCCGCCCTTCATCAGCGAGAAGGCCGAGATCGACCGCCTGATCAACGCGCTGGGTGATGCGCTGGCTGAGACCAACTGAGCCGCGTAAAACTACCTCGCAGCTGGCGCCACTACGTTGGCGCCGGTGCTGTTTTTGAATGGAACCCAAGAGAGACTGACATGAATCACGACAAGAATGTGACGGCCACCGTAGGCCATTTGATCGATGGCAAGATCGTGCACGATGGCGGCCGCACGCAGCCGGTGTTCAACCCGGCAACGGGCCAATCGACCGTGAGCGTGGAGCTGGCCAGCAAGGCCACGGTGGAGGCCGCGATTGCCTCTGGCGAAAAGGCCTTCCCCGCCTGGCGCAATACGCCGCCGCTCAAGCGCGCGCGCATCATGGGCCAGCTCAAGGTGCTGCTGGAGCAGAACGCCGACAAGATCGCCGCGATGATCACCGCCGAGCATGGCAAGGTGCTGGCCGATGCACACGGCGAGCTGCAACGCGGTATCGAGAACGTCGAGTTCGCCAGCTACGCGCCGGAGCTGCTCAAGGGCGAGCACAGCCGCAATGTGGGCCCCAACATCGACAGCTGGAGCGAGTTCCAGGCGCTGGGTGTGACGGCCGGCATCACGCCCTTCAACTTCCCCGCGATGGTGCCCTTGTGGATGTGGCCCATGGCCGTGGCCTGCGGCAATACCTTTGTGCTCAAGCCCTCCGAGCGCGACCCGACCAGCGCGCTCTTCATTGCCCAGCTGGCGCAAGAAGCGGGCCTGCCACCGGGCGTGCTCAACGTCGTCAATGGCGACAAGGAAGCGGTCGACACCCTGCTGCATGACCCGCGCGTCAAGGCGGTGAGCTTTGTCGGATCGACCCCGATTGCCGAGTACATCTACGGCGAAGGCTGCAAGAGCGGCAAGCGCGTGCAGGCACTGGGCGGTGCCAAGAACCATGCGGTGGTGATGCCCGATGCCGACATCAGCAACGCCGTGACCGCGATGATGGGCGCCGCCTACGGCAGCTGTGGTGAGCGCTGCATGGCCGTGCCGCTGGTGGTGGCCGTGGGCGACGAGGTGGCCGATCAGATGATTGCCGGCCTGAGCGCCGAGATCGCCAAGATGAAGGTGGGCCCGGGCACCGACAACAGCAACGACATGGGCCCGCTGATCACCAAGCCGCATTTCGAGAAGGTCAAGGCCTATGTGGACAGCGGTGTGGAAGAGGGCGCCAAGCTGCTGATCGACGGCCGCAGCCTGCAGGTGGCTGGCCATGAGGACGGCTACTTCCTCGGCCCCTGCCTGTTCGACAACGTGCGCCCTGGCATGAAGATCTACCAGGAAGAGATCTTTGGCCCGGTGCTGGGCATTGTGCGGGTCAAGACCTTGCAAGAGGCGATGGACCTGATCAACGCGCACGAGTACGGCAACGGCACCTGCATCTTCACCCGCGATGGCGAAGCAGCGCGCTACTTCAGCGACCACATTCTGGTCGGCATGGTCGGCATCAATGTGCCACTGCCTGTGCCTGTGGCCTACCACTCGTTTGGCGGCTGGAAGCGCAGCCTGTTTGGTGACCTGCACGCCTACGGCCCCGATGCCGTGCGCTTCTACACCAAGCGCAAGACCATCACCCAGCGCTGGCTCAGCGCCGGTGTGCGCGATGGTGCGGTGTTCAGCTTCCCCAGCAGCCGCTAAGACCTGGTTGCAGCCGCCCCGCGAAGTGCCCGGCTGCAAGTTGGTGCGTTTCTTGCGAAGGCCAAGGCATTGCCTCCCGCCCTTGCACCATGCGCACCAGCACCGCCCACCGCCGGTCTTCGGACACCGCAGCTTCTGCCGACGCTGCCGCCCCCCGCACCTCTACAAGCACGCCACCGGCATATGCGCCGGTGGCGTCTTTGTCTGTGCCTGCCTCCGACAGCCTGTTCAACCTCTCGCTGGCCAAAGGCCTGCAGGTGCTGCGCGCCTTCAGTGCGGCGCACCGCAGCATGACCCTGGCCGAGATTGCGCAGGCCGCCGGCATGACCAAGGCCTCGGCGCAACGCTCGGTGCACACCTTGCAGGCGCTGGGCTATATCGGCAAGCACCCGAGCACGCGGCGCTTTGTGCTGCTGCCGCGTGTGGTGGAGCTGGGCTTCAACTACCTGGATGCGCACCCGATGATCAGCGCCGCCCACACCTATCTGGCGCAGCTGGCGCGGCAAAGCGGTGAGACGGCCACCTTGTCCGAGCCAGCGGGCACGCACATGGTCTACCTGGCCCAGGTGCTGACGACCCAGCACATCCCGGTGCTGACACCGGTGGGCACCCAGGTGCCGCTGTATGCCAGCAGCTGCGGCCGCGCCTACCTGAGCCAGCTGCCGGCCGCGCAGGCCCTGGCACTGCTGCAGCAGGCGCCCATGCCGCCACGCACCCGCGCCACGTTGACGACGGTGGATGCCGTCATGGCGCAACTGGCGCAGTGCCAGCAGACGGGCTATGCCACCAACTGCGAAGAGCTGTTCCTGGGCGACATGGGCATTGCCGCGCCCGTGTTCAATGCGCGCGGCGTGGTGGTGGGCGCCATCCACCTGGCACCGCCCACCAGCCGCTGGAACATGGCCGATGCCCAGCAGGCGCTGGCGCCGCTGGTGATCGAATGCGCGCGGGCGGTGTCCCAGCTGTTGCCGGCCGATTAGGCGGCCACCCCGGCATGCGCCAGCATCGCATGCAGCAGCACATTGCAGCCAGCGGCCAGGTGCTCGGATTTGGCGTCCTCGATCTCGTTGTGGCTGATGCCATCCTTGCAGGGCACAAAGATCATCGCGGTGGGCGCCACGCTGTGGACGTAGACGGCGTCGTGCCCGGCGCCGCTGACGACCTCCATGTGCGCATAGCCCAGGCTATCGGCCGCACCGCGCACGCTGGCCACGCAGCCGGGGTGGAAGATGCAGGGCGCAAAGCGCACCACCTGCGTGATCTCCACCTGGCACTGGCACTGCGCGGCGAGGCGCGCAAACTCCGTGCGCATGGCGGCGTCCATCGCATCCAGCCCGGTCTGTGAGAGGTTGCGAAAGTCGACGCTGAACTTGACCTGGCCGGGGATCACATTGCGCGAGTTGGGCAGCACCTGCAGATGGCCAACGGTGCCGCGCCCGTGCGGCGCCTGGTCCAGCGCGATGCGGTTGACGGCATCGACCATGCGGGCAGCGGCCAGCATCGCGTCATGGCGCAGGTTCATTGGCGTGGGGCCGGCATGGGCGTCCATGCCGCTGACGGTCACGTCATACCACTGCTGGCCCAGCGCGCCGCTGACGATGCCGATGGGCTTGTCATAGGCTTCCAGCACCGGGCCTTGTTCGATATGCGCTTCAAAGTAAGCGGCAAAGGCGCCACCGGGCACATCGCCACAGGCCACATCGCCCAGGTAGCCGATGCGGGCCAGCTCGTCGCCGACGGTAAGGCCTGCACCATCTTGTTGCGAGCGGATGTGGTCTGCACCAAAAATTCCCGCAAATGCACCAGAGCCCATCATCACCGGCGTGAAGCGCGTGCCTTCCTCGTTCATCCAGAAGGCCACTTCCAGCGGCGCAACGGTCTGGATGCCGTGGCTGTTGAGCGTGCGCACCACCTCCAGCCCGGCGAGCACGCCGTAGTTGCCATCGAACTTGCCGCCGGTGGGCTGGGTGTCGATATGGCTGCCGGTGGCCACGGCGCGCGCCTGCGGGTCGGTGCCGGGGCGGCGGCCAAACACATTGCCCACTTCATCCACGCGCACCTGCAGGCCTGCGTCGCGGAACCACTGCACCACCTGGTCGCGGCCGGCCTTGTCCTCGTCGGTCAAGGCGATGCGGCAGACGCCGCCTTTGGGCGTGGCCCCTATCTGGGCCAGGGCCATCAGCGATTGCCAGAGGCGGTGGTCATCAATGCGCAGGCTGTCTATGGGGGTCATGCGGTTACTCCTAAAAGTGAGGCGAACAATGCGCAGAGCGTTCGCATAAAGCATGCCAAAAATATCGATGAATCAATCACTTGTATCGATAAACGATATGTGTGATGTGGCACGCAGCTTGCTTTGGACTTGTCATCCCCCCACTCCTTGGAAAGGTCCTGTGATGCAAGCGTCTTCCGGTTTCTCCGTCTCCCGTCCCGCGCTCAAAAGCCTGGCTCTGGCCGTCACCCTGGCGCTGGGCGCTGGTGCTGCCATGGCCCAGGAAAAGGTGCTGCGCATTGCGATGACAGCGGGCGATATCCCGCGCACCTCGGGCCAGCCGGACCAGGGTTTTGAAGGCAACCGTTTCACCGGCATTCCGATGTACGACGCGCTGACCCAGTGGGACCTGAGCAAGGCCGACAAGCCCAGCGAGCTGGTGCCGGGCCTGGCGCTCTCGTGGGAGGTGGATGCCAAGGACAAGACCAAGTGGCTGTTCAAGCTGCGCCCCGGGGTCAAGTTCCACGACGGCAGCGCCTTCACGGCCGATGCCGTGGTCTGGAACGTGAACAAGGTGCTGGACAAGGAGGCCGAGCAGTTTGACCCGGCCCAGGTGGGCGTGACGGCATCGCGCATGCCGACGCTCAAATCCGCGAGGAAGATCGATGACCTGACGGTGGAGCTGACCACTACCGAGCCCGACTCCTTCCTGCCGATCAACCTGAGCAATCTGTTCATGGCCTCGCCCGCGCACTGGGCCAAGAAGCTGGCTGCGGTGCCGGCCTCCGTCAGCGGCAAGGCCGAGCGCAGCAAGGCCGCCTGGACGGCGTTTGCCGCCGACCCCTCGGGCACCGGCCCGTTCAAGGGCGCACGCCTGGTGCCGCGTGAGCGCTTCGAGATGGTGAAGAACGCCAGCTACTGGGACCCCAAGCGCACACCGACCATCGACAAGGTGGTGCTGCTGCCACTGCCCGAGGCCAACTCGCGCACCGCTGCGCTGATGAGCGGCCAGGTGGACTGGATCGAGGCGCCGGCGCCCGATGCGCTCGATGCGATCAAGGCACGCGGCTTCAAGGTCTATTCCAACCTGCAGCCCCACATCTGGCCATGGCAGTTCTCGTTTGTGGAAGGCTCGCCCTGGCTGGACAAGCGCGTGCGCCATGCCGCCAACCTCTGCGTGGACCGCGCCAGCATGAAGCAGCTCTTGAACGGCCAGATGGAGCCGGCCACCGGCATCTTTGAGCCCGGCCACCCTTGGCGCGGCAGCCCCAGCTTCCAGATCAAGTACGACGTGAAGGCCGCCCAGGCACTGATGACCCAGGCCGGCTACAGCGCCAGCAAGCCTATCAAGGTGAAGATCCAGACCTCGGCCTCGGGCTCGGGCCAGATGCAGCCGCTGCCGATGAACGAGTTCATCCAGCAGAACCTCAAGGAATGCTTCTTCGATGTCGAGTTCGACGTGGTGGAGTGGAACACGCTGTTCTCCGGCTGGCGCCTGGGCGCGAAGGACCCGGGTGCCAACAAGGCCAGCGCCACCAATGTGACGGCCGCCACGATGGACCCCTTCTTTGCGATGGTGCGCTTTGTCAGCACCAAGTCCTTCCCGCCGCTGTCCAACAACTGGGGCTTCTACAGCAACAAGCAGGTCGATGCGGTGGTGGACAAGGCCCGCACCACCTTTGATGCCAAGGAGCGCGACAAGGCCCTGGCCGAGCTGCACACCCTGGTGGTCGATGAGTCGCCCTTCCTGTTTGTGGCCCACGATGTGGGCCCACGCGCCATGTCAGCCAAGGTCGGCAACGTGGTGCAGCCGCAAAGCTGGTTCATCGATATCGCGACGATGACGATGAAGTAAGCCGGGCCGCGCCGGGCATGCAGACGGGTGCTGAGACACCGCTGCATGCCGGCTGCAGGCCAATGGCCCCACCCGTCAGTGCGACCCCGCATGGTCCGCCTCTCCCCCACGAACCTTTGAACCGCCATGCTTGCCTACCTGATCAGACGCATTGTCTACACCCTGCCCATCATGCTGGGCGTGGCCCTGCTGTGCTTTGCCCTGGTGCATATCGCGCCGGGCGACCCCCTGGTGTCGGTCTTGCCCGCCGATGCATCGGCCGAGCTGCAGGCCCAGATGCGCGAGCTCTATGGCTTCAACCGGCCGCTGCCCGAGCAGTTTCTGCGCTGGGTCTGGCGCGCGCTGCAGGGCGATCTGGGCCAGTCGATTGCCACCAGCCGGCCGGTGACCACCGAGGTGATGGCTGCCGTGGTCAACACCCTGCGCCTGGCCGTCGTGGCGACCTTGATCGGCTTTGTGCTGGGCAGCCTGTTTGGCTTTGTGGCGGGGTACTTTCGCAACTCCTGGGTGGACCGCAGCTGCTCGATGCTGTCGATGCTGGGCGTCAGCGTGCCGCACTACTGGCTGGGCATGGTGATGGTGATCGTCTTCTCGTCGCAGCTGATGTGGCTGCCCGCCACCGGCGCGGGGCCGGGCGGCTCGGGTGACTGGGCCTGGGACTGGGCGCATGTGCAGTTCATGATCCTGCCGGCCATCACCATGTCGGTGATTCCGATGGGCATCATTGCGCGCACGGTGCGGGCGCTGGTGGCCGAGCTGCTGGACCAGGAGTTCATCCTCGGCCTCAAGGCCAAGGGCCTGGGCCATCTGGGCATCTTCCGCCATGTGCTGAAGAATGCAGCGCCCACCGCGCTGGCGGTGATGGGCCTGCAGCTGGGCTACCTGCTGGGCGGCTCCATCCTGATCGAGACCGTGTTCTCCTGGCCGGGCACCGGCTTTCTGCTCAACCAGGCCATCTTCCAGCGCGATCTGCCGCTGCTGCAGGGCTCCATCCTGGTGCTGGCCGTTTTCTTTGTGCTGCTCAACCTCATCATCGATGTGGTGCAGACCCTGCTCGATCCCCGCATTGCCCGCTGAGCGCAGACCCCCGGAGGTTCCGTCCCCATGACCAGTCTTACCCTTCCCGATGCAGCAGCGGCCCAGGTGCAGCCGCTGCCGGCCCAGCGTTCACGCGGCTATTGGTCCTCGGTGCTGCAGCGCCTGCTGCGCGACCCGGTAGCCATGGGCGCGGCCGCCGTCATCCTGCTGCTGATTGCAGTGGCAGCGCTGGCGCCGTGGATCACGCCGTCCGACCCCTATCTGGCCTCGATGCTCAAGCGGCTCAAGCCCATTGGCACGGCGGGCCTGCCGCTGGGCAGCGATGAGCTGGGCCGCGACATGCTGTCGCGCCTGATGATGGGCGCGCGCCTGTCGCTGTTCATGGGCATCACCCCGGTGCTGATGGCCTTTGTGATCGGCACGGGCATCGGCATTGTGGCCGGCTACGCCGGTGGCCGCACCAACACGGTGATCATGCGCACCATCGATGTGTTCTACGCCTTCCCCTCGGTGCTGCTGGCCATTGCGCTGTCGGGCGCGCTGGGCGCGGGCATCTTCAACTCGCTGGTGTCGCTGACGATTGTCTTCATCCCGCAGATCGCCCGCGTGGCCGAGAGCGTGACGGCCCAGGCCCGCAACCGCGACTATGTGGAGGCGGCGCGGGCCACCGGGGCCAGCGCCTTCACCATCGTGCGGGTGCATGTGCTGGGCAATGTGTTGGGCCCCATCTTTGTCTATGCCACCAGCCTGATTGCGGTGTCGATGATCCTGGCCTCGGGCCTGTCGTTTCTGGGCCTGGGCGTGAAGCCGCCCGAGCCCGAGTGGGGCCTGATGCTCAACACCTTGCGCACGGCGATCTACACCCAGCCCTGGGTGGCAGCCTTGCCGGGGCTGATGATCTTCATCACCTCCATCTCCTTCAATCTGCTCTCCGATGGCCTGCGCACGGCCATGGACAACAAGGGTTAAGCCATGCTCCAGCATTCTTCTTTGGCCCCTGCCGCCGCCCTGGCCGCCGATGTGGGCGGCCCGGCCCAGCCGCTGTTGACGGTGCGCGGCCTGACCAAGCATTTCCCGCTCAAGCAAGGCCGGCTGGTGCGCGCGGTCGATGGCGTGGATTTCGAGGTGCTCAAGGGCGAGACCCTGGGCGTGGTCGGCGAGTCCGGTTGCGGCAAGTCGACCACCGCACGCCTGTTGATGCACCTGATGGACCCGACTGCTGGCGAGCTGGTGTTCGATGGCCGCACGGTGGGATCGCGTGACCTGAGCCTGAAGGACTTTCGCCGCCAGGTGCAGATGGTGTTCCAAGACAGCTATGCCTCGCTCAACCCGCGCCTGACGATCGAGGACTCGATCGCCTTTGGCCCGCAGGTGCATGGCGTCTCGCGCAAGGAGTCGGTCGCCCGCGCCCACCACCTGATGGACCGGGTCGGCCTGGCGCCGGCCCGCTTTGCCGAGCGCTACCCGCATGAGCTCTCGGGCGGTCAGCGCCAGCGCATCAACATTGCCCGCGCGCTGGCGTTGCAGCCGCGCATGGTGATCCTGGACGAGGCGGTCTCGGCACTCGACAAATCGGTGGAGGCCCAGGTGCTGAACCTGCTGGCCGACCTGAAACGCGAGTTCGGCCTGACCTATGTTTTCATCAGCCATGACCTGGGCGTGGTGCACTACATCAGCGACCGGGTGATGGTGATGTACCTGGGCCAGGTGGCCGAGATCGGCCCCTCGGATGCGCTGTTTGCCGCGCCGGCCCACCCCTATACCAAGGCCTTGCTGTCGTCGGTGCCGTCGATGGACCCGAGCCACCGCACCCTGGTGGCACCACTGGCAGGCGACCCGCCCAACCCCATCAACCCGCCCACCGGTTGCCGCTTTCACCCGCGCTGCCCGCAGGCGGCGCCGGTCTGTGCCCAGGCCGTGCCGGCCGTCACCACGGTGCAGCTGCACCATGCCGCGCGCTGCCTGGTGCATGAGCCCGGCAGCGGCCACCCCCTGGCCGCCGCTGCTGCGCTGGCCGTCTGAACCCGGAGCACCACGATGAACACAGCCTCTCCTCCCCTGGTCCGGATCCAGGACCTGAATGTGCAGTTTGCCAGCGGCAAGAAAGTGGTCCAGGCCGTCAGCGGCGTGAGCCTGTCGGTCGCCAAGGGCGAAGCGGTTGCGCTGATTGGCGAATCCGGATCGGGCAAGAGCGTGACCCTGCGCAGCCTGCTGCGCCTGCACCCTGAGCGCAAGACCACGATGAAGGGCCAGATCGAGGTCGCGGGCCAGGATGTGCTGGCGCTGCGCGGCGGCGCGCTCAACGACTTTCGCGGCAAGACCTGCGCGATGATTTTTCAGGACCCCTTGCTGGCGCTGGACCCGGTCTACCCGGTGGGCGCGCAGATTGTGGAAGCCATACGCCGGCACGAGCGCGTGAGCCAGAGCGAGGCGCAGCAGCGTGCGCTGGCGCTGTTTGAGCGGGTGCGCATTCCCAGCCCCGAGCAGCGCCTCAAGGCCTACCCGCATGAGATGTCGGGCGGCATGCGCCAGCGGGCGATGATTGCGCTGGCGCTGGCCTGCAACCCCCAGGTGCTGCTGGCCGACGAGCCCACCACCGCGCTGGATGCCACGGTGCAGATCCAGATCCTGCTGCTGCTGCGCGAGCTGCAGCGTGAGCTGGGCCTAGGCATTGTGTTTGTGACCCACGATATTGGTGCGGCGGTGGAAGTGGCCGACCGCATTGCGGTGATGTATGCGGGCCGCATCGTCGAAGAGGGCACGGCCGAGCAGCTGATCCGCAGCCCGCGCCACCCCTACACCATGGCCTTGCTGCAAAGCCGTTCGCACGGCGCGATGGAGCGCGGCCAGCCGCTGCAGACCATTGCCGGCGCGCCGCCCGATCTGACCGCCATCCCGCCGGGCTGCGCCTTTGCACCGCGCTGCAAGCTGGCCACGGCCGCCTGCCTGCAAGCGGTGCCGGAGCCGGTCACGCTGGCGCCTGGCCATATGGCGCGCTGCGTGCACACTGCAACGGCGGCGGCCTATGCCCCCAACGTACTGGCCGCCGCGTAGGCCGCTGCATTTCCATCTTTTTGCCCAGGACTGACTCCACCATGCCCTTGCACGACCCTGCCCATGCCTTTGTTCCCTACCCCGATGTGCCTGTGCGCCATGCGGGCACCGGCCCGCTCAGCGGCCTGTACTTTGGGGTGAAGGACCTGTTCGACATAGCGGGCTACCCGACCGGTGGCGGCAACCCGCTGCTGCTGGCCCTGTCCGGCATCAAGGCGCAGACGGCGCCCACGGTGCAGAAGCTGCTCGATGCGGGCGCGGCGCTTGCTGGCAAGACGGTGACCGATGAGCTGGCGTTCTCGATGAACGGCAACAACGCCCACTTTGGCGCGCCGATCAACGGCAACGCGCCTGAGCGCATCACCGGGGGGTCGTCGTCGGGCTCGGCTTCGGCGGTGTCCAGCCGGCTCTGCGATTTTGCGCTGGGCACGGACACGGGCGGCTCGGTGCGCGCGCCTGCCAGCCACTGCGGCCTGTATGGCATACGGCCCACCCATGGCCGGGTCAGCCTGGAATCGGCCCTGGCGCTGTGCCACAGCTTTGACACCTGCGGCTGGTTTGCCCGCGATGCCCTGACCTTTGCCCGCGTGGCCGATGTGCTGATGGCGCCCGACACCACACCGCTGCCTGCGCGCCCGCGTTTGCTGATGCCCAGCGATGTCTGGGGCCTGGTGGATAGCGCGGTGCGCCCGGCCTGGGACGGGGCGCTGCAACAGATCACGCAGCTGCTGGGCCGCGCGCAGGACTGCACGGCGGTGCTCGATTCCTTCGATGCGATGTACTGGAGCTTTCGCTACATCCAGGGCCGCGAGGCCTGGATGACCGATGGCGCCTTCATCAGCCGCTATGCGCCCGTGCTGGGCCCGGGTGTGAAGGAGCGCTTTGACTGGTCGAGCAAGGTGACGGATGCGCAGGTAGAGGAGGCCGAGCAGTTCCGCACGCGTTTCCGCCAGCATCTGGCCGATGTGCTGGGCAGCGATGGCGTGCTGGTGATGCCGACCATGCCCGATATTGCGCCACTGCGCACGGCCGACGAGGCATCGCTGGAGGTCTACCGCAACCAGGCGGTGCAGATGCTGTGCCTGGCCGGGTTGTCCGGCTTTCCGCAGATATCGCTGCCGCTGGCCAGCCGCAATGGTGCGCCCTTGGGTATCTCGCTGCTGGGCCCGGCAGGCACGGACCGCAGCTTGATCGCCATTGCGCAGCAGCTGGCGGCGGCCGCTGCTTGAGCTTTAGAGCAGGTGCTTAGACCAGGTCGGCGGGCAGGCTGACCTGCAGCGGCTCGCTGATTGCTTCGCAGCGGCAGTCCAGCGCATCGGCGCGCCGCTCGATGACGGCAAAATCACCGCCCTCGACGGCCAGCAGGGCATGGTGCCAGGTGCCGGGTGCCAGCACGATGCCCTGGCGGCCATCGGTCACAAAGGCCTGCAGATCCGCAGCCTTGGGGGCCGGGCCGGCAGCGGCCACGACCACGACAAAGCGCTGCGTGCCCAGCGGCACAAAGCTCTGGCTGCCCAGCGCATGGCATTCCACCTCGGTCACCATGAGCGGAAACTGCCTCGCGTGCGCACGGAACAGCGCCAGCATGGGCCAGCCGCCTTGTGCCGTCAGCTGCAGATCGGGCAGCAGGTCATAGCGCAGCGCGTTGCCCTGGTTGATGGGCTGGCTGGGCAGGCTCGGGTCGGCCAGGCCGATCACGGTGCCAAAGGCCGAGAAGTTGTGCGCCGTCAGAGGCCGGGCCTCCAGGATCAGCGCGGGCATGTGGGGGGCTGAGGTCATGAACAGCTAGCTAGCAAGGATGGTGCCTGAGAGCCAAGGTGGCGGCCGTCCCCATTAACCGCTGGTTGCGCCTTAGGGCTTGCCATCCGCTTCGTGCTGCGCGCCCTTGCTGTCGGTGATGACGGCGCCCATGCCGGCAGAGGGGTTCACACTGCCGCCTTCAGCCGTCGTGCCGCCGTTGGAGGTCTTGGGGTCGTCGGCAGAGGCCAGCGGCACAGCCGGGGGCAGTGGATCGTGTTTGTCGGCCTTGGCGTGGGGCAGCACGGAGTGCGTGTCCACAATGGGCGCGTTGAACAGCGGCTTGTCGGGCAGGGGCTGGCGCGATGCCGCTACGGTGCCGGAGATGGGTTTCATCGGTCCGGGACGCTGGTCGCAGGCGCTCAGCAGGCTGGCGGTGGCAACAACGGCTGCCAGAGCGGCAAGTCGGGTTGGAATGGCTGGCATGGGCTTCCCCTGGGTTGGTGGTGTCAATCTAGCGATTGTCGTTGCTGGCGCGGCGCCCAGGTGTCAGCCAATGGCGGACATCAGCGCTCGCCCAGCAGCGCCAGATAGGCATTGCGCGTCTCGGGCGACACGCTCTGGATGACCTGCTCGTAGGTGGTCTGGTTGCGCAGCTGCATGCGCGCCGATGCGACGGCCTTGGATTTGCAGTACCAGTGGCAGGTGTGCTGCATCAGGTACATCTCGGCCAACAGTGTAAAAGCGCGGTCCTTGGGGCTGCGGCCGGCCGTGTTGGCGACCACGCGGGCGATGCCGTCAGCATGCAGGCGGATGGCGGTGCGCAGGTCAAAGGAATGGCGGTTGCCCTGCAATTTTTCCAGCAGGTGCGAGAACGGAAAGTAGAAGGCCTGGGTGCTGATCTTGAAGGTGGCGCCATTGGCGGGCTCAGGGGCCTTGGCCAGGGTGTCGGCAAAGCTGCTGAATTGGCTGGCCAGGCTGTTTTCCACCGAGGCCTGCAGCTCCCAGATTTGCTGCTGGCGACTGCTGTCCTTCTCGTCCAGCGCACGCATATAGCTGCTGACCAGGCGCTCCATCAGCTTCTCAATGTCGTAATTACGCAAATATTGGGCCAACAAGGCGATGCGCTGCTTTTGGGCCTTGGCGCGGAGCACAAAGCTCACGCCCAGGATGAGAACGACCAGCAGCATTAAATCCATGACAAATGAGGCCTTGCAGAGCCTATAAAGCGCAAACGTTTGCCATTGTAGACCTTGGCTTCTGCGAGAGGGTGCAGGCTTTACGCAATCTATGCGCTAACTGGAAAAAGCTATAAATCATTTTCATAGTTCTAGTCGGCGACTGGAATACTTGATTTTTAGCCTGCGCCTAGAATGGAGCGTGCCTTGTATACGATCCGTCGCTGCCGGCGATTGGGAAGCCGTTCAGGGCCTTGGACACACGGTTGGGACATGCATGCAGAAGGCAGCATGTTCCAGCTGTTTTTCGTAGTGAACGCTGCGTGATGCCGGAGACCGCCATGACTGAGAAGAATTCAACCCCCGCTGCTTTGGACAAGCGCGCGCTGCTGCGCCAGTCTGCACTGGAGTACCACCAGTTTCCCCGCCCCGGCAAGGTGGCGATTGCTGCCACCAAACCCATGGCCAACCAGCATGACCTGGCGCTGGCCTATTCGCCTGGCGTGGCCGCACCCTGCGAAGAGATCGTCAAGGACCCGGCTGCTGCCTTCAAGTACACCAGCCGGGGCAATCTGGTGGCGGTGATCTCCAACGGCACAGCGGTGCTGGGCCTGGGCGATATCGGCGCGCTGGCTTCCAAGCCGGTGATGGAGGGCAAAGGCGTTCTGTTCAAGAAGTTTGCCGGTGTCGATGTTTTTGACATCGAGATCAACGAAAAAGACCCCCAGAAGCTGGTGGAAGTGATCGCCGCACTGGAGCCCACCTTTGGCGCGGTGAATCTGGAAGATATCAAGGCGCCCGAATGCTTCTATGTGGAGCGCGAGCTGCGCAAGCGCATGAAGATCCCGGTCTTCCATGACGACCAGCATGGCACCGCCATCACCGTGGCTGCGGCCATGGTCAACGCGCTCAAGGTGGCAGGCAAGAAGATTGAGGAAGTGAAGCTGGTCGCCTCGGGTGCGGGCGCGGCAGCGCTGGCCTGCCTGAACCTGCTGCTGGAGATTGGCCTGAAGCGCGAAAACGTGATGGTCACCGACATCGTTGGCGTGGTCTACAAGGGCCGTACCGAGCTGATGGACGAAGATAAGGAGCTTTTCGCGCAAGAAACCGACAAGCGCACCTTGTCCCAGGTGATTGATGGCGCCGATGTGTTCCTGGGTCTGTCGGCAGGGGGGGTGCTCAAGCCTGACATGGTGCAGCGCATGGCTGCGCGCCCCATCATTTTTGCGCTGGCCAACCCCAACCCCGAGATCTCGCCGGAAGATGCCAAGGCGGTGCGTGACGACATCATCATGGCGACCGGCCGTTCGGACTACCCGAACCAGGTCAACAACGTGCTGTGCTTCCCCTACATCTTCCGGGGTGCACTCGACTGCGGCGCGACGACCATCACCACCGAGATGGAAATCGCCACGGTGCACGCGATTGCCGACCTGGCCCAGGCCGAGCAGACCGAAGAGGTCGCCAATGCCTATGCCGGCCAGGATCTGTCCTTTGGCCCTGAGTACCTGATCCCCAAGCCGTTTGACCCGCGCCTGATGATGAAGATTGCGCCAGCCGTGGCGCAGGCGGCAGCGGAATGCGGCGTGGCCGAGCGCCCGATCCAGGACATGGATGCCTACCGTGAGCACTTGCAGACTTTTGTCTACGCCTCCGGCACGGCGATGAAGCCCATCTTCATGGCGGCCAAGCGCGCAGCGAAAAAGCGCATTGCCTATGCCGAGGGCGAGGAAGAGCGCATCCTGCGTGCGGCCCAGATTGTGGTGGACGAACGCGTGGCGCGCCCCACCCTGATCGGCCGCCCCGCCATCATTGCCCAGCGCATCGAGAAGTTTGGCCTGCGCCTGAAGGAAGGCACGGACTACGATGTGGTGAACGTCGAGCATGACGACCGCTACCGCGATTTCTGGCAGTCCTACCACCGCATGGCCGAGCGCAAGGGCGTGACGGTGCCGATCGCCAAGATCGAAATGCGCCGCCGCCTGACCCTGATCGGCTGCATGCTGCTGCACAAGGGCGAGGTCGATGGCCTGATCTGCGGCACCTGGAACAACACCGCCATCCACCTGCACTACATCGACCAGGTGATTGGCAAGCGCGCCGGCACCGCCACCTACGCCTGCATGAACGGCCTGCTGCTGCCCGAGCGCCAGGTCTTCCTGGTCGACACCCATGTGAACTACGACCCAACGGCCGAGCAGCTCGCCGAGATCACGATCATGGCGGCCGAGGAGATGATGCGCTTTGGCATCAAGCCCAAGGCCGCGCTGCTGTCGCACTCGAACTTTGGCTCCAGCAACCAGCCCAGCGCCGTCAAGATGCGCCAGACCCTGGAGCTGCTGCGCATCCAGGCCCCCTGGCTGGAAGTGGATGGCGAAATGCACGGTGATGTGGCCATTGACCAGAAGCAGCGCGCCAGCATCATGCCCGAGAGCCCGCTGGTCGGTAACGCCAATCTGCTGGTGCTGCCCAATATCGATGCGGCCAATATCAGCTACAACCTGCTCAAAACAGCGGCAGGCGGCAATATCGCCATTGGCCCGATCCTGCTGGGTGCCGCCCAACCGGTGCATATTTTGACCCCTAGCGCCACGGTGCGTCGTATCGTCAACATGACAGCGGTTGCCGTTGCAGATGCAAATTTTGCGCGCTGATAGGCGTATTTACAGCGCTATTGGGCGAATGCAGCCTGAACTGAGCCTGTAAAATACTGAGAAGCCTGCTCAAATTTTGGGCAGGCTTCTTGCATTTTGGGGGGCAATCCGTCACACTGACCGGCTGAACTTGCGGTGACGCCGCAGTTCTGAAAGGTGTTGTTGATGCTCAAAGCATGGGGTTTTCTGGCCCGCTCGTCTGTGAAGGCTGGTGTGCTTGCTGCGGTGATGGCTGTGCTGCCGCCTGGGGTTCAGGCCCGTGGCAGCGGGCCTTCCGCATTCGACGGGCCCGTGGTGGCTGTCGCCGAATTGCCGCCGCAAGGCCGCAAGACCTATGCGCTGATCTTCGAAGGCGGCCCTTTTCCCTATGACAAGGACGGCTCGGTATTTGGTAACCGCGAACGCATACTGCCCAGGCAGCAGCGTGGGTACTACCGGGAATACACCGTCAAGACACCCGGTTCCCGCGATCGCGGGGCGCGTCGCATTATTTGTGGTGGCCAGGTCGCCACAATGCCCGATACTTGCTACTACACCCAGGATCACTACAGCAGCTTTCGGCGTATTGTGAATTAGCCAGTCAGATTCCTCCTATGTCGCTTTTCCGCAAGAGATGTCTTGCGCAGAGTGATGTGCTAAGTCAACAATGCCCAATGAGCTCCAGGGATGGGGTGTGGTTTTTAAAAAATGCTAATGGAAAGAGCAACGGAGATGGACACTCCACTTCGTCAGGTACAAGATACATCGCTGCGTTTCGTGCGTCCCAATATCGTGCAGGCCATTCGCGCCTACCGGTTGGAAGACCTGCGTGATGCAGCCCAGAACCTGGGGCAGCACTTTTTGTACGCCAATCTGGCGCACGCTCTGTCCAAGGCCGATGTGCTCGAGCTGATTGGCATGCAGTTTTATTTTCCGTCGCACTATGGCAAGAACTTCGATGCGCTGTTCGACTGCCTGACCGACCCCTTGCACAAGAGCGGCCCCCAACCCGGCTTTGTCGTGGTGCTGGACCAGATCCCTACGGCTATGAAGTTTGACCGTGAAGCGCGCGAGCAGCTGCTGGATGTGTTCCGCGATGCTGCCGAGTACTGGGCCGAGCGCAAGGTGCCTTTTCGCTGCTTCTACTCTTTCCTCTGATCGGCTTGCTGATCTCCAAGAAAAAACGCCCGGCTTGCGCCGGGCGTTTTGCTTATGGGTTGGGCTGCTTCAATCCCGCAGCGCTCAGGCGCCCGTAGGTGCCGACAGGCTGGCAGCCGCTTGCTCGTATTCGGCAACCGGTACTTCCTCGGCCCGGCGCTGCAGATCAAAGCTGCCGCTGTAGCCTTTTTCCTCCAGCCATTTGCCCAGGGTGTTGCGCAAGATCTTGCGGCGCTGGCTGAAGGCCACGCGCACCAGCTCTTCGAGCAGTTTGGCATCGAGCTGGGCGGGTTGCGCGCGCGGGACCATGCGCACCACGGCGCTGTCGACCTTGGGGGGCGGGTCAAAGCTCTCGGGCGGCACGAACAGCACGTTCTCCATCGCATAGCGCCACTGCAGCATGACGGTGAGGCGGCCGTAGTCCGAAGTGGCTGGTGCGGCCACCATGCGGTCGATCACCTCTTTTTGCAGCATGAAGTGCTGGTCTTCGACCACATCAACCTGTTCGAGCAGGTGAAACAGGATGGGGCTGGAGATGTTGTAGGGCAGGTTGCCGGCCACGCGCAGCTTGGCCACGCCCAGGCGCTGGGCCAGCGCGCGGAAGTCCACCTTCAGCACATCGGACTCGACCACATCGAGCTGCGGATGGCTGCGCAGGCGCACGGCCAGGTCACGGTCCAGCTCGATCACGCTGAGCTTGCCCAGGCGCTCGACCAGCGGCTGGGTCAGCGCCATCAGGCCGGGGCCGATCTCCACCACCGTTTGGCCGGGCTGCGGGTTGATGGCGTCGACAATCGCGTCGATGACGGCGCGATCGGTCAGAAAGTTCTGGCCAAAGCGCTTGCGGGGAATGTGTTTCATGCAATGACAAAGCGGTGCGAAAGCACCGCTCTTGGGTTGGCAGGCCTGGGCCGATGATGACACCGCCGCAGCGCCACAGCGCAGGGCAGGGTCATCGCGCGCCTCAGGCGGCTGGGCTGTTACTGGGGCGGGTCGCGGTATTCCACATAGGCCCGCGCACGGGCTTCTTGCGCCCAGGTGCTGAAGGCCTGCTCGAGCTTGTTCTCGCGCACGATGGAGCGCACCATGTCACGCTGCTCGCGCTGGTTCAGCTTGGCTTCGCGGCGCTCGAGCAGCTGGATCAGGTGGATGCCAAAGCGGCTGGCAATGGGCTGGCTGATCTCGCCGGGCTGCAGCGCGTTGAGTGCTTCTTCGAACTCAGGCACGAACTTGCGCGGGCTGGCCCAGCCCAGATCGCCGCCTTCCTTGGCGCTGCCGTCTTCCGAGTAGCGCTTGGCCAGGTCTTCAAAGGTGTCCTGCTGGGCGAGCACACGGCGGCGGTAGTCTTGCAGGCGCTCCACGGCCTGGGCTTCGCTCAGTTGGGGGCTGGGGCGCAGCAGGATGTGGCGTGCGTGGCTCTGGGTGACGATGGCGGGCACTTCACCGCTGGTCTTCTCCAGCACCTTCAGGATGTGGAAGCCCGCGGGCGAGCGCACCGGGCCGGCAATCGCGCCTTGTGCGGTGGACTGGGTGGCCTTGACGAACAGTTCGGGATAGCGGTCCGCAGGACGCAGTCCCATCGCGCCGCCGCCCTTGCCGTCGGGCACATCGGAGAACTCGGCCACGGCCGCATTGAAGTCTTCGCCCGCGCGGATCTTGTCGGCCGCCTGCTGGGCCTTGGCCTGCAGCTGCTTGACCTGGTCTTCGCTGGCGTTTTCCGGCACCGTGATCAGAATATGGCCCAGGTTGAGCTGGGTGGCAGCGCCGGCCAGGCCTGCCTTGGCCTTCTGCTCGCGCAGGTACTGGTCGATCTCCAGGTCGCTGACGCGTACCTTGGAGTCGACCTCGGCCTCGCGCAGCTTCTGGATCACCAGCTGCTTTTTCAGGTCGGCGCGGAACTGCTCCTCTGGAATGCCTTCGCTGGCCAGGCGGCGGCGCAGCTCGGGCATGGTCATGCTGTTCTGGCGCGCGACGGACTCTTCGGCCTGTTGCACGGCGAAGTTGTCCACCGTGATGTTGCGCTCGGCAGCCATCTGCAGCTGGATCTTCTGACCAATCAGCATCTCCAGTGCCTGGCGGCGCGCGGCCTCAGCCGGCATGTTGTTGGCCTCGGCCTGGGCACGCAGGCGCTCGTACTGCTGCTGTACCTCGACATTGGTGACCGGCTCGGAATTGACGACCGCGACGATGAAGTCTGCAGAACGCGGGGCATTGCTGCTGCGCTGGGCCAGCGAGGCAGCGGGGATGGCCACCGAAGGCACAGCCGTCGGGGTGGTCAGGCCTGCGCCTGGTGCCCGCATACCGGCGGATGCGTTGTCGTTCGTCTTGAAGCCTTGCGCTGCGCTGGCACCAGCGAGCAAAGCCAGGCTGCAGGCCACGCTCAAAGAGAGAATGCGTTGTTTCATGGTCAGGGAGTGCTTCAATCGTAATTGCTGAAACGGCTGGGTACTGCAGCGCCGTTGCCGCTGGGCAGAGACTGGTAGCCGGGCACGTTTTCGCGCATGCTGGCCAGCGGGTCAGCGCCCAGGGTAAGTTTGGTCAGGCCGGTAAATTCCATCTGGAACAGCAGCTTGGTGTTGGACTGCACCAGCGAGTTCTGCAAGCGCTGCAGCACAATGCGGCTGCTCCAGCAGCAGCCGGCGTATTCCACACCGACCACAGAGTCCACCAGTTTCTTGTCGCGCATGCTGTAGTTCAGGCGGCCCACAGTGTACCAGCGGCCTTCGCCCTTGGCTTTTTTGCCCCCGGAGCCAAAGATTTCATTGACCGGCCACTGCCAGCCCAGGTCCATCTGCTCGCTGTTCTGCGCCTGGTAGCGGTAGGCCAGTGCCAGGGTCTTGTAGTCGCCGGGCTTGTAGCGCGCCTGCATGGTCGAGCGCACCGAGCGTCCGCTGTCCGGGTTGAACTGCACCGTGGTGTCAAAGCCCCACTTGGGCGTCCAGTTGATGCCGGCGCCCAGCATGATGTCCGACCAGCGCTCGTTGACCGAATTGGCATTGGGCATGACCACCTGCTGGTCCGAGAAACGCAGGCGCTGGGCGATGCCAAAGCGCGCGGCCTCGGCGCCGGTCTCGGCATCGAGAAAGCGCGTAGTAGCGCCCACGGTCAGCATGTTGTTGTCGGCAATGCGGTCATAGCCGCTGAACGAGTTCGAGCTGAAGATGGTCGCAAAGCTGAAGTCATACGGCGCCGTGTCGTAGACCGGGATCATGCTCTGGTCGCGGTAGGGCGTGTAGGTGTAGAAGGCGCGCGGCTCCAGCGTCTGGATCAGGTTGCGGCCAAACAGGCGCGTCGTGCGCTCAAAGTTCAACCCGGTGTCCAGGCTGACGGTGGGCACCGTGACGCTGGCGCTGCTGACGGTGGACAGGCCCGAGTTGTCAAAGTTGTAGTGCCGGGTGTTGAGCATCAGCTTGGGCGTGATGTAGCCCTGTGGCGCAATAAAGGGGCGGCTCAGTTCGGCCTGGATATAGCCACGGTCGGCATTGGGCTGGTTGAGCAGGCTGGTGTCGGCACGGAAGCGCGTGGCATCGGCCTCGATCGAGCCCTCCAGGCCCAGCGGCAGGTTCTGTGGCGTGTAGCGGTACTGCAGCTGGGGCATGCGGTCATACGGCGGCACGATCGGCGAGAGCGGGTCCTGCAGGGTCTGCCACTTCTGCGCACGCAGCAGCAGGCTGTGGTCGTCGCGCGACCAGCTGGCCGAGGCTTCGCTGTTGAGCAAACGCTCGTTGAGCTTGTAGCTGTTGCCCTGGAAGTCGCGCCAGTAGTCCGAATCACTCACGCGCTTGGCGTTGATATTCAGCCCCAGGCCGCCAATGGGCGTATCCAGGCTGCCGGTGTGCATCCACAGCCAGGACCAGCGGTCGCGGTCGCGCAGGCGGTCGCCTGGCATGTAGAGGCCCGCCAGGGTTCCGCTGTAGGTGGGCTCCAGGTAGCGGAACTCGCCGCCCAGCGCCAGGCCACGCTTGACCATGGCCGTGGGCGTGATGGTGGCATCGCGGTTGGGTGCAATGTTCCAGTAGTAAGGCTGGGCGTAGGTGAAGCCGCTGTCGCTGTCAAGCGACATGGTGGGCGGCAGCAGGCCTGATTTGCGCTTTTCCGACAAGGGAAAGCTCATCTTGGGGATGGGAATGATCGGCACGCCCTTGAATTCGAGCACACCATTCTCGGCCACACCGACCTCTTCGAGGTTGTCGATGCTGATTTTTTCAGCACGGATGATCCAGTCCGGCTGCCAGCTGGCTTCGTCGTTGCGCTGGCAGGTGGTGTAGGTGCCGTCATGCACGACCGAGCGCTCGCGGTCGATGAAATCTACGCGCGATGCCACGCCGTAGCCGTTGTTGGGCAACAGGCGGTAGTTGGCGTCCTTGAAGAAACCCTCGTTCGAATCGAGCTGCATCTGCAGCTCGGTGCCGTCAAACACGCTGCCCGCACGGTTGATGTGCACATTGCCATCGGCATAGGCGGTGTTGCTGGGCTCGTAAAAGCGCAGGCGGTCGGCACGGATCATCGTGTCGGCGCGGCGCAGGCTGGCATTGCCGGTGACGGTGGTCATGTCCGCCGTCTGGCCGGTGAGCTCATCGCCTTCCAGGTAGACGGGCATCTTGCCGCGCTGCTCGGAGCCCAGGCTCTCTTGCAGGCGAGGGCTGGAGCGCAGCACCAGGCCAGCGTCGTCGCCAGCAGCGGGCGCCTGGGCCAGCACCAGTGCGGGCGAGGCCCAGAGCATGGCCATGCACAGCCGGGCAATGGCCGTGGGGGAAAAGCGGAGTGGGGTGAGGGACAAGGTGCGGGGCGATGTGTTGGTCTTTGCGCGCGCATGCAGCCCTGCGGCGGCGCCAGCAGGGCGGGGCGAGGCGGGCGCCACATCGGTGAAAGCGTGAATATCCATGGGAAATAGCCACTGGCCTGTGCATCTGCGGTGCATACATGCACACGGATCGGGATCTGGGGCCCAGCCGGGCGGCAGGGCTTTGTAGAATCTGCATTATCCATGAGCCATCCTATTTCCCCCATGTCTGACCCTATTGCTGCAGCTTCTGTAGCACCCCAGCCTGACAGCGCCAAGCAATCTTTACAGGGCGTTACCCCCGTCGCATGGGCCGATGCAGCCCGGGCCGCGCAGTTCGACCAATGGCTGGCAGCGGTAGCGGCCCGCCATGGCCTGCGGGCCGAGAGCGTTCGCCTGGCCTCGGCCGACGCCAGCTTTCGCCGTTATTTGCGGGTGGACGACCTGCAGGGTGGCACCCGCATCATCATGGATGCGCCGCCGGACAAGGAAAACAGCGAATCCTTTGTGAAAGTGCAGGCGTTGCTGGCCGAGGCTGGCCTCAATGCGCCCCAAGTGCTGGACTGGGATGCCGCCCATGGCTTTATGCTGCTGTCCGATCTGGGCACGCAGACGGTGATCGAGAAGCTGCAGCCGCCCGATTCCCAGGCCGCCTACCAGTGGTACATGCAGGCGGTCGATATCCTGGTCGACTGGCAGAAGGCATCGCGTGAAGGCGTGCTGCCGGTCTATGACGAGGCCATTCTGCGCCGCGAGCTGCAGCTGTTCCCTGATTGGTACATCGCCCAGCACCGCCAGGTGCAGCTGAGCGATAAGCAGCAGGTGGTGCTCAAGAACGCCTTTGACGCCATCGTGGCGCAGAACCTGTCGGTGCCGCGCGTCTTTGTGCACCGCGACTTCATGATGCGCAACCTGATGGTGCCGCCCACTGCTGGCGCGCCGCTGGGCGTGCTCGATTTCCAGGACGCCCTCTACGGCCCCATCACCTATGACATCGCCAGCCTGATGCGCGATGCCTTCATCAGCTGGGAAGAGGATTTTGTGGTGGACATCACCATCCGCTACTGGGAAAAGGCGCGCAAGGCGGGCCTGCTGGGTGCCGACAGCCCCTCGGGCTTTGGCGCGGATTTTGGTGACTTCTACCGTGCGGTCGAATGGATGGGCATCCAGCGCCACCTCAAGGTCGCCGGCATCTTTGCCCGCCTGACCCTGCGCGACGGCAAGCCGCGCTACCTGGCCGATGCGCCCCGCTTTCTCCACTACATCCGTGCGACGGCCTCGCGCTACCGCGAGCTGGTGCCGCTGATGCGCCTGATCCATGAGGTCGAAGGCATCGAGGAGCAAGGCGGCTGGATGATGGGCCGGGGCTAAGGCCCTGACCCGAAGCTCTAGCCCCTAACCGCCATCCACTTTGACCAATCCCCATGCCCCGTTTTTATTGCCCTGTTGAACTGCGCGTAGGCGCCACCCTGGATCTGCCGCCCGAGGCAGCGCGCCATGTGCAGGTGTTTCGCATGCAGCCTGGCGAGCACATCACCCTGTTCAACGGCGAGGCGGGCGCAGCTGCCGGCGAATACGACGCCAGCATTGTGCAAATGGGCCGCAGCCATGTGACCGTGCAGATCGAGGGCCACACGGCCATCGAGCGCGAAGCGGCCCGTGCCGTGCACCTGCTGGCCGGCATTACCGCGGGCGAGCGCATGGAATGGCTGGTGGAGAAGGCGACCGAGCTGGGCGTGGCCAGCATCACGCCGCTGGAGGCCGAGCGCTCGGTCACCCGCCTCAAGGGCGACCGCGCCACCAAGCGCCAGGAGCGCTGGCAGGCGATTGCCGCCAGCGCCTGCGAGCAATGTGGCCGCAATCAGGTGCCGCGCATCCATGCACCCCTGGACCTGGCGCAATGGATCAAGGCCGGCGGCCTGGCCGATGCGCAGCGCCTGGTGCTGTCGCTGGCCGAGGGCACGCAGCCGCTGGCCCAGGCGGTGCAGCAAGCGGGCAGCCAGCCCCTGGTCTTTCTGTCCGGCCCGGAAGGCGGCCTGTCGCCCGCAGAAGAAGCACTGGCGCGCGGCCACGGCTTTGCGCCCGTCACCCTGGGCCCACGCGTGCTGCGCGCCGAGACGGCGCCGTTGGCGGCTTTGGGTTATCTGGCCGCGCTTTGATGGCAGCCTGTGTGCTGACCAGGCGCTGAGTCCGCGCTGATGCCACGGCGGCCTCACCTCAGGCCTGCCACTCTCCCCATACCCTCATTCCCCCAAGCCCAGCACCCTGCATGCCAGTGGTGGCGCTCGCCTGCGCGCCCAGCACCGCACCACGCTGGGGCCTTTTACATTTTTAATTCCCATTGATTGGGAATTGAATTCGCCATTCAATTCCGACCTAGGGTTTGCGCTAGGTGCTTATTCAAAGAGCAATTCGACAATTCTGGCATTGATCTTGCAAGATCTTCATTGTCACTAGTCCCGAGGAATGGGAATTGCAAATGGATGCTTCAGAGTTGTTGGTCAGCGAGCGTGCGGCAGCGGATACCCCGGGTTCCGAGGTGTCGGCGGCTGACCGGGTGCTGCAGGTGCTGGCGGTTCTCGCTTGCGCCGGGCGGCCGCTGTCGGCCAACGAGCTGATGCAGGGCACGGGTTTGCCCCGCAGCAGCCTGTACCGGCAGCTCGCGCGCCTCAAGCGCTTTGGCTTTGTGGCCGACAGCGGTGCGCTGTATGCGCCCGGGCCGCTGGGGCTGCAGCTGGCGCGTGGCTTTGACGATGGCTCCCATTTGGTGCATGTGGCCCGCCCTGTGCTGGTGCAGCTGTCGCAGCAAACCCAGGAGAGCGCAGGCCTGCTGGTGGCAGCCAATGGCCAGGCCGTGTGCCTGGACATGGTGGAAAGCCCGCTGTCGCTGCGCTGCTCCTTTGACAAGGGCAGCAGCGTGCCGCTGAAGGTCGGGGCATCAGCCAAGTGTGTGCTGGCCTATCTGCCCGCTGTGCAACGCGAAGCGCTGCTGAACCAGCACTATGGCGAAGGCACCCCCGCCCGCGCCGAGGCTGCTGCCGAGCTGCAGGAGCTGCGCACACAGGGCTACATCACCACGGTGGGCCAGGTCGATGCCGGTGTCTGGGGTTGCAGCGTGCCGGTGTTTGCCAGCGGCCGCCGCGCCGTGGCAGCGCTCAGCCTGATGGCACCCCAGCAGCGTGTGCAGCACCAGCAGGCCCAGTTGGTGCAGGCCACCTTGGCAGCGGCGGCCCGCATCTCCCGCAGTCTGGCTGGATGACATTGAGATTTTGCTTGGTACTTGAATTGAAAAAGGACTCTCCCATGAACTTCCGTCGCCTGGTCTTGAAGACCTCTTTGATCGCCCTGGCCTGTGGTGCAGGCGCTGCCTTCGCCCAGAACAATGTGCTGCGCGTGGCCACTGACGCCACCTTCCCACCCATGGAATTTGTCGAAAACGGAAAGAAGACCGGTTTTGACGTCGAACTCGTCGAGGCCGTTGCGGCCAAGATGGGCAAGAAGGTCGAATGGGTGGATATCGACTTCAAGGGCCTGGTGCCCGGTCTGATCGCCAAGCGCTACGACATGGCCGTTTCGGCCATCTACATCACCGATGAGCGCAAGAAGGTGGTGGACTTTACCCAGCCTTACTACGCCGGTGGCCTGGTGGCCATGGTCAAGGAAGGCAGCCCCATCAGCAAGCTGAGCGATCTGGATGGCAAGAAGGTCTCGGTGCAGGTGGGCACCAAGTCGGTGGGTTACCTGACCGAGCACTTCCCCAAGGTGCAGCGCGTCGAGGTGGAAAAGAACCAGGAAATGTTCAACCTGGTCGATATCGGCCGCGCCGATGCCGCTGTGACCGGCAAGCCCGCCGCCTTCCAGTACAACCGCACCCGTGGCGGCATGAAGGTGCTGGCCGAGCAGATCACCACCGAGGAATACGGCATGGCCATCCGCAAGGACACGCCCGAGCTGACCGCCGCCGTGAACAAGGCACTGGAGCAGCTCAAGGCCGACGGTGGCTACAAGGCCATCGTGGACAAGTGGTTCCCCAGCAGCAAGTAATAGGCAAGGGTGCCGCAGTGCGCTGCCCAGGCAGTGCGCTGATCTGAGACGACAGGATTGACTATGGATTTGGATTTTTCGCCCGTCTGGGCAGGGTGGCCCGATCTGCTGCGCGGTGCAGCGGTGACGGTGGAGATCACGGCCGCAGCGCTGGTGCTGGGTTGCGTGATGGGCTTGCTGATCGGCATTGGCCGGCTCAACCCCAAGAACAGGATCATCTACGGCATCTGCACGGCCTATGTGGCCGTCATCCGGGGCACGCCGCTCTTGGTGCAGCTGTTCATTCTGTTCTTCGGCCTGCCGCAGTTCGGCATCATGCTGCCGGCCTTTGCCTGCGGCGTTTTGGGCCTGGGCATCTACTCGGGCGCCTATGTGTCCGAGGTGGTGCGCGGCGCCATCCAGTCCATCGATCGCGGCCAGATGGAGGCCGCGCGCTCCATTGGCATGTCGTCCGGCCAGGCCATGGCCTCGGTGATCCTGCCCCAGGCCATCGTGCGCATGATTCCGCCGCTGGGCAATGAGTTCATTGCGCTGATCAAGAACTCGGCACTGGTCTCGCTGCTCACCATCCACGATGTGATGCACCAGGGCCAGAAGATCATCAGCGTGTCCTACCGCTCGCTGGAAGTGTATTTGGCGATTGCCGTGATTTATTTTGTGTTGACCGGCGTGACCACCCTGGCACTGCGCCATTTTGAAAAGCGCATGCGCGCTGGAGGCATGGTGCAATGACCGCAGCTCCGTTGAATTCCGAATCCATGGTCCGCATCCGTGGGCTGCGCAAGGCCTATGGCACGCATGTGGTGCTCGACGGCATCGACTTCGATGTCAAGCCCCAACAGGTGGTGGTCGTCATCGGCCCCAGCGGCTCGGGCAAGAGCACCTTCTTGCGCTGCTGCAATGGCCTCGAAGTGCCGCAGGGCGGCAGTGTCGAGATCTGTGGCCGCACCCTGGTGCAGGACGGCCAGATGCTGCCCGAGAAGGCCCTCAACGCGCTGCGCGAAGAGGTGGGCATGGTGTTCCAGTCCTTCAACCTGTTCCCGCACCTGTCGGTGCTGGACAACGTGACCCTGGGCCCGCGCAAGCTCCACGGCCTCAGCCGCAAGGATGCCGATGCGCTGGCGCATGACCTGCTGCAAAAAGTGGGCCTGGCCCACAAGGCCGATGCGATGCCGGCCAGCCTCTCGGGCGGGCAAAAGCAGCGCGTGGCCATTGCGCGTGCGCTGGCCATGCGGCCCAAGGTGATGCTGTTTGACGAGCCGACCTCAGCGCTCGACCCCGAGCTGGTGGGCGAGGTGCTGCAGGTGATGAAGATGCTGGCCGCCGAAGGCATGACCATGATGGTGGTGACCCATGAAATGGGCTTTGCCAAGGAAGTGGCCGATGTGGTCGTCGTCATGGATGGCGGCGGCATCATCGAAGCCGGTGACCCGCAGACCATCTTCAGCAACCCGACCAAGGAGCGCACGCGCAGCTTTTTGCAGGCCGTGTTGACCAAGCAATAAACGGGTAGCTATGAGCATGCAATTTTTCAGCAGCAGCGCGCTGCCCGCTACGCCATGGAAGAACGGCGGCGGCACCACCCAGGAGGTGCTGTGCTGGCCGCCTGGCGCGAGTATCGACAGTTTTGCCTGGCGCATCAGCATTGCGCAAATTGCCAGCAGCGGGCCGTTCTCGGCCTTTGCCGGCGTCGACCGCATCATCACCTTGCTCGGCGGTGATGGCGTGCATTTGCAAGCAGCCGACGGCAGCGTGGACCACCTGCTGCAGCACTGCCTGCAGCCCTTCGCCTTCTCAGGCGATGTGGCGCTGGACTGCCAGCTGCTGGGCGGCGCCTCGCAGGATCTGAATGTGATGACCCGGCGTGGCCGGGTGCAGGCGCAGGTCACCATCCACCGGGGTGGCAGCCTGCAACTGGGCAGCACCCAGGGCCTGCTGCTGGCGCGCGCCGGCAGCTGGCAATTGCCTGCGCAGTCGGCCACATTAACGGCCGGTGGCGAAGACGGCCTGTACTGGACCGCCGCGCTGGGCCAGCCCTTGCAGCTGGACGCCAGCAGCGATGAGGCCCTGTTGATCGCCGTGGCGCTGCAGGAGGTAGCTGCCGGTGTCTGATGCGATGAATACCCATAACCAACTGTTTGCCGCCCAGGCCTTGCTGCCCAGCGGCTGGGCCCAGAACGTGCTGCTGCGCTGGGATGCGCAAGGCCGCTTCACGTCGATTGAAACGGGCGTGGATGCAGCCCGCTGCGCTGGCGTGGCGCAGGCCGCCGGCCCGGTGCTGCCGGGCATGCCCAACTTGCATTCGCATGCCTTCCAGCGCGGCTTTGCCGGGCTGTCGGAGTTCCGCGGCCAGGCGCAGGACAGCTTTTGGAGCTGGCGCAACCTGATGTACCGCTTTGCGGCCCGGCTGGGGCCCCAGCACCTGGAGGCGATTGCCACCTGGCTCTACATCGAGATGCTCGAAGCGGGCTACACCAGCGTCTGCGAGTTCCACTACCTGCACCACCAGCCCGATGGCCAGGCCTATGCGCCTGATGGCGAGCTGAGCCTGGCGCTGCTGCGTGCGGCGCAGACGGCAGGCATCGGCATCACCCTGCTGCCGGTGCTGTACCAGAACAGCGGCTTTGGCGGCCAGGCGCCCAATGAGGGGCAAAAGCGTTTTATCCGCAGCACCGACAACATGCTGCGCCTGCTGGAGAGCCTGGCCCCCGCCTGCAGCGCCCAAGGCGCGGCCCTGGGCCTGGCACCGCATTCGCTGCGCGCCGTGGCGCCCCAGGCCTTGCAAGAGGCCGTGCAGGGCCTGCATGCGCTGAACGCCCAGGCGCCGGTGCACATCCACATTGCCGAGCAGATGGCCGAGGTCAATGCCTGCGTGGCCTGGAGCGGCCAGCGCCCGGTGGCCTGGTTGCTGGACCATATGCCGGTGGACGCGCGCTGGTGCCTGGTGCATGCCACGCACATGGACGAGGCCGAATACGCAGCCGCAGCCGCCTCGCAGGCGGTGGCCGGGCTGTGCCCGCTGACGGAAGCCAACCTGGGCGATGGCATCTTCGATCTGCCGCGCTGGCAGGCCGGCAATGGCCGCTGGGGCATTGGCTCGGACAGCCATATCGGCGTGAACGCCGCTGAAGAGCTGATGATGCTGGAGTACAGCCAGCGCCTGCAATCGCAGCAGCGCAATGTGGCGGCCAGCGCCCAGCAGCCCCATGTGGGCAGCCATATGCTGCTGGCTGCGGTGCAGGGCGGCGCGCAGGCCAGTGGCCGTGCGGTGGCTGGCCTGGCCGTGGGCCAACAGGCCGATTGGGTGGAACTCGATGGCCAGCACCTGGCACTGGCCGGCTTGCCGGCGGCCGAGCAGCTCGATGCCCATGTGTTTGCCAGCAGCCGCAGCAGTGCGGTGGCCCGTGTCTGGGTGGGCGGCCAGTGCCGCGTGGCCGACGGCCGCCACCCGCTGCACCACAGCGCGCAGCGCGGCTTTGTGGCCGCGCGTAGCGAACTTCTTCAGGAGCCATGATCCATGCATTTTGAAACCGACCGCGCCGCCTTCGAGTTCCGCCAAGGCACGGCGCCGCTGCTGATCTCCTTCCCCCATGTGGGCACCTATGTGCCGCCCGCGCTGGCCGAGCGCTTTACGCCCGAGGCGCGCGAGGTGCATGACACCGACTGGCACCTGCCGCTGCTCTACGCCTTTGCGCAAGAGATCGGTGCCTCGACCCTGGTGGCCACCCATTCGCGCCTGGTGGTGGACATGAACCGCCCCCCCGATGGCGCCAGCCTCTACCCCGGCCAGAGCGTGACCGGCCTGTGCCCGGTGGACACCTTTGCCGACACCCCCGTCTACCAAAGCGCCGCGCTGCAGCCCGATGATGCCGAGATTGCCCAGCGCCGCGACCAGGTCTGGAAGCCCTACCACAACCAGCTGGCCGCCGAGCTGGCCCGTATCCAGGCCCAGCATGGCGCTGCAGGCCTGTGGGATGCGCATTCGATCCAGTCGGTGCTGCCGCGCTTTTTTGAGGGCAAGCTGCCCGATCTGAACCTGGGCACCAACCAGGGCGCCAGCTGCGGCGAAGGCCTGGGCGAGGCGCTGCTGGCCGAGGCGCGCAAAGGCGAGGCCGATGGTTTTAGCAGCGTGCTCAATGGCCGCTTCCAGGGCGGCTACATCACACGCCACTATGGCCAGCCAGCACAGAACGTGCATGCCATCCAGCTGGAGATGACGCAGAGCAGCTATATGCAGGAGCACATGCCGTTTGACTACCTGCCGGCCGTGGCCGCCAAGGTGCAGCCCCATGTGCGCCGCATGGTGGAGACCTTGCTGGCCTACGTGCAGCAATCGGCACGCTGATCCCGCCCCCCCAAAAAAGCGGTATCCCCGGCTTGCAGGGCAGGCCGGGGATACCGCTTTTGATGTACTGGCCCCGCAGGTTTTGACGCTGGCAGCTAACGCCTGCGCCGCAAACCGCCCGACAATAGCGGGCTATGACTACCTCTCGCACCGACAACGCAGCAGCCGCGCCTGCGGCGGCTTTCTGGACCGACCTTGAGCAAGCGCTGGGCCCCAATGGCTTTTCGCGCGGCGCTGACGCCATCCCGCCAAAGTACTGGACCGACTGGAGCGGCACGCCGCCGGTGCCGCCGTTGGCGCTGCTGCGCCCGCGCAGCACCGAAGAGGTCAGCGCCTTGCTGCGCATCTGCCATGCCCACCGCGTGCCGGTGGTGCCCCAGGGCGGCCTGACCGGGTTGGCCGGCGCGGCGGTGCCAGTGGCGCATGGCGTGGCGGTGGCCATGGACCGCATGCAGCAGATCGAGGACGTGAATGCGCGCACCGGCCTGATGACCGTGCAGGCCGGGGTGAGCCTGCAGGCGGTGCAGGAAGCGGCTGTGGCGGCGGGCTGGGTGTTTGGCGTGGACCTGGGCGCGCGCGGCAGCTGCCAGATTGGCGGCAATGTCTCCACCAATGCGGGCGGCAATGGCGTGCTGCAAAACGGCATGATGCGCGAGCAAGTGCTGGGGCTGGAGGTGGTGCTGGCCGATGGCACGGTGCTGCCCATGCTGCGGCCCATGCTGAAGAACAACACCGGTTACGACCTCAAGCAGTTCTTTATCGGTGCCGAGGGAACGCTGGGCATCATCACCCGCGTGCTGCTGCGCCTGCGGCCCGCTCCGCAGGCCAAGGCCACCTGCATGGTGGCCCTGCCGGGCTTTGACGAGGCGCTGGCGGTGCTGGCGCGCATGCAGGCCCGGTTTGGCAACAGCGTGGCCGCGTTCGAGCTGATGTGGAGCGACTTTGTGCAGACCTCCATGCAGTGGCAAAAGCTGCAGCCCGCGTTTGCCGAGCAGCACCCGCTGCAGGCGCTGATCGATGTGGACGGCAAGGACGAGGCCGCGCTGCGCGCTGCGGTGGAAGAGGCCCTGGGCGAGGCCATGGAGGCTGGCGAGGTGGTGGATGCGGTGATTGCGCAGTCGAGCGAGCAGGCCAGGAGCCTGTGGAAGCTGCGCGAGGCACCCGCTGAGATGACGGCGCACATGCACCCACCGGTGAACTTTGACGTCAGCCTGCCCCAGGTGGACATTGGCCGCTTTGCCGCCGCCTGCCGCGCCGCCTTTGATGCGCGTTGGCCCGGCCACCACAGCCTGTTCTTTGGCCATGTGGGCGACGGCAATCTGCACGTCACCACCGACAGCCAAACCATCAACGGCGAGGACGAGGCGCTGGAAGCCGTGCTGTACGGCCTGGTGCAGCAGTTCCAGGGCAGTGTCTCTGCCGAGCATGGCATTGGCCTGCACAAGATGCCCTACCTGGGCTTTAGCCGCAGCCCGCAAGAGCTGGCCGCCATGCGGGCGATCAAGCAGGCGCTCGATCCGCTGGGGTTGATGAACCCGGGCAAGGTGTTTGCGGCGGACTGAATTCAGTTTTACTCCCCTTTCACTGAGACTGGCGCCTGCAGCGATGCAGGCGTCGGTTTTCTTTTGTGATTGGGCGATTGCTCAGGGCACCGATGTGGTGCGATCTGGCTCTAGCCGACGGCGTCGCCATGACGCCGCATGCCCGCAGACCCCATATCCAGGCGCTTTCCCGTCCGATGGCATAGAAACTGCTACCTTTTGAAACAAACCCGCAATGGATGACAACGTACAAAGGGGATGGCATGCAAATGGTGCAGATGGCTGCGATTGACAAGGCCGATACGGCCTGGCTCCTGGTCTCTACGGTGCTGGTGTTGCTGATGACACTGCCGGGCATTGCGCTCTTCTATGCCGGGCTGGTGCGGCGCAAGAACGTGGTCAACACGATGGTAGCGGTGTTTGCGGTGGCGGCCGTGGTGGCGCTGACCTGGTTTGCGCTGGGCTATTCGCTGGCGTTCAGCAAGTCGTCGGCCTGGCTGGGCGGGCTGGAGAGGGCCTGGTTCTCGTCCATGCGCCTGGATGCGGCGGCCGGCACCGTGTCGGTCAGCCACCTGGCGCCCCATCTGCCCGAGTCGCTGTATGCGCTGTTCCAGATGGCCTTTGCCGTCATCACCACCACCTTGATCATTGGCGCCGTGGTCGAGCGCATGCGCTTTTCGGCGCTGCTGTTGTTCTCTGCGCTGTGGAGCGTGCTGGTCTATGCACCGGTGGCCCACTGGGTGTGGGAGAGCGATGGCTGGCTCAACAAGCTGGGCGCGCTGGACTTTGCCGGCGGCGCGGTGGTGCACGTCAATGCGGGGGTGTCAGCGCTCGTCTGTGCGGCCATGCTGGGCCGGCGCCAGGGCTATGGCCGCCAGGCCTTTGAGCCCCACAGCCTGGGCTGGACCGCAATGGGCGCAGCGCTGTTGCTGATCGGCTGGTTTGGCTTCAATGCCGGCTCGGCACTGTCGGCCGATGGCCGGGCCGCGCTGGCCATGCTGGTGACCATGGTGGCCGCTGCGGCCGGTGCGCTGTCCTGGATGCTGGTCGAGTGGTGGGTGCGCGGCGCGCCCACCTTGCTGGGCGTGCTCTCGGGCTTGATTGGTGGCCTGGTGGCCATCACACCGGCTGCCGGTTTTGTGCAGCTGGGCGGCGCGGTGGCCATTGGCCTGATCGCCGGCGTGGCCTGCTTTTGGGGCGCCACCTGGCTCAAGCGCCGTCTGGGGGTGGATGACTCGCTCGACGTGTTTGGTGTGCACGGCGTGGGCGGCATTGCCGGCTCGCTGCTCACCGCCGTGTTTGCCGACCGCGCCATTGCCGGGGTGGATGCCACGGTGCTGAACCAGCTGGTGGCCGTGGCGGCGGTGGCGATTTACAGCGCAGTGGGCACCGCCATTTTGCTGACCCTGATCCGGGTGGTTCTGCCTTTGCGGGTGACGGCGCAGCAGGAGCTCGATGGGCTGGATGTCAGCCTGCACCAGGAAAGCCAAAACTGAGTTGAGTTGAGTTGACATGTGCGGCGCTGCACTGTGCCGCCGCGCCACCGGGCTGCGCCGCCTTGGCCGCGCAGCCTGCCCATCAGGTTCTGCCACGGAGGAGCTTGTATGAACGACAGTGAACGCCTGGCCATCGCCGCGCATTTGCATGTGGCGTTGCGCCGCAAGACGGGCCGGGTGACCGATACCGAGTGGATGGCCAGCGATACCGCCTACGGCCAGGCGATGGCCCAGTTTGCGCTGAACCATGCCCACAGCAACCAGGATGCCGAGCTGGAGCGGCTGGCGCTGCGTTTTGCCGCCAGCTTGCCGGGCGCGCCTGCACCGGCGGCAGCCACCCTGGGCGCTGCGGTGGCGGCAGCGGACGCCGCTGCGCCGGGCCTGGTGGCGAGTGCCAAGCGCTATGTAGGCGGCTTGCGTTGAAGGGATAGCGAGGGGAGGGAAGGGGAAGCCTGGGAACAGAAATAGATGGAAATGGATGAGTTTGGAACAAATGATCCATTAATGTATTGAAAAAATACAAATGATCCTTATACTATGCGTATCGCTGCCGGCGCAGGGCTGGTGTCGCATTGTGAAGGAGTGCTCGCATGAGCCATGTCATCCATCGTTCTCTGGCCCAGGTTCCTCTTGTCGCAGTGGGCGGCAAAGGTGTGGAGTTGTTTGACCAGGCCGGCAAGGCCTACCTGGATGCCAGTGGCGGGGCAGCAGTGTCCTGCCTGGGCCATGCGCACCCGGATGTGCTGGCGGCGATGCACCGCCAGCTTGACCAGCTGGCCTATGCCCACACCAGCTTTTTCACCACCGAGGTGCAAGAGGCGCTGGCCGACCACCTGGTCGCGCATGCACCTGCGGGCATGACGGATGTCTACTTTGTCTCCGGCGGCTCCGAGGCGGTGGAAGCGGCGCTGAAAATGGCGCGCCAGTATTTTGTCGAGATCGGCCAGCCCGAGCGCACGCACTTTGTTGCGCGCCGCCAAAGCTACCACGGCAACACCCTGGGTGCCTTGGCTGTCGGCGGCAATGAATGGCGCCGCAAGCAGTTTGCCCCCATCCTGATGGACGTGGGCCGCGTGGCACCGGCCTATGAATACCGCGACCGCCTGGAAGGCGAGAGCCAGCCCGCCTATGTGGCGCGTTTGCTGGCCGAGATCGATGCCAAGTTCCAGGCGCTGGGCCCGGACAAGGTGATCGCCTTTGTGGCCGAGCCGGTGGTGGGCGCAACCCTGGGCGCGGTGGCGGCGCCACCGGGCTACTGGCAGGGCCTGCGTGCGCTCTGCGACCGCTATGGCATCTTGCTGATTGCTGACGAGGTGATGTGCGGCATGGGCCGCACCGGCAGCCTGCATGCGGTGGAGCAAGAGGGCATCAGCCCCGACCTGATGACCATTGCCAAGGGCCTGGGTGGTGGCTACCAGCCGATTGGCGCGGTGCTGGCGCAGCGCAAGATGGTCGAGGCGATGCGGCGCGGCAGCGGCATGTTCCAGCATGGCCATACCTACATCGGCCATGCGATGGCGGCGGCTGCCGCACTGGCGGTGCAGCAGGTGATTCAGCGCGACCAACTGCTGCCCCAGGTACTGGCGCGCGGCGCCTACCTGCAAAAGCAGCTGCATGCCCGCTTTGACGCGCACCCCCATGTCGGCGACATCCGGGGCCGGGGCTTGTTCTGGGGCGTGGAGCTGGTGCAGGACCGCAGCAGCAAGGCCACGTTTGACCCGGCGTTCAAGCTGCATGCCAAGGTCAAGGCCCAGGCCATGGCCCATGGCCTGCTGTGCTACCCCATGGGTGGCACGATCGATGGGCTGCATGGCGACCATGTGCTGCTGGCGCCGCCCTTTATCAGCAGCGAATCCGAACTGGACCAGGTGGTCGAGCGCCTGGGCGATGCCATTGACACCGTGCTTGCCCAGCAGCCGGTAGCTGCCTGAAACGCCCCCGAAACGAACTGAAAGAACCCGCCCGATGACGTCCTCCCAGGACCGCCTGCCGCCCTTGCCCCCCGAGGCCTGGAGCGAAGAACAGCGCCGCTATGCCCAGCCCATCATCGATGGCCCGCGCGGCGCACTGATATCGCCCTTTGTGCCCTTGCTGCGCAGCCCCGAGTTGATGGACCACACCCAGCGCCTGGGCGAGTACCTGCGCTACCGCAGCGCCCTCGGTGTGCGCCTGACCGAGCTGGCGATTCTGGTCACGGCCCGCCAGTGGACGCAGCAGGTGGAATGGGCCATCCATGCACCGATTGCGCTGCGCGAAGGGGTGGGCCAGGCGACCGTGGATGCCGTGGCCCAAGGCCGCCGCCCCGAGGCCATGCCCGAGGACGAAGCGGTTGTGCATGACTTTTGCATCGAGCTGCACCAGCAGCGCCAAGTGAGCGACGCGACCTGGGCCCGGGCCCAGCAGCTGTTTGGCGACAAGGGCGTGATGGACTTGATTGGCATCAATGGCTACTACAGCCTGCTGTCGATGGTGATGAATGCCGCGCGCACCACGGTGCCTGCATCTACGGCGCAGCCGTTGGCGCCTTTGGGCTGATCGCTGCGGCATCGCCGACAATCGGGCGATGCGTTTCTCTTCCCACGACCAGCCCCGCTGGTCCCTTGAACCCCTGACCGCGCAGCACTTGGATGGCCTGATGCAGGTGCAACTGGCCTGCTATGGCGCGGACTTCATGGAGAGCGCCGCGCTGTATGCGGAGCGCTTGGCCAGTCCGCTGCAGTGCTCGCTGGTGATCGTGCAGGGCCGTGAGGTGCTGGCCTATCTGGCCGCCTACCGCTCCGTGCTGGGCAAGGTGACGCCGCTGCATGGCGGCTTTGCCTGTGCATCCCCCGCCGATACCCTGTACCTGCACGACATGGCCGTGGCCCCTGCGCGCGCGGGCGAGGGCCTGGCCTCCGCACTGTTGCAGGCCATGCTGCAACAGGCACAGGCCGATGGGCTGCGCTACTCGGCGCTGGTCTCTGTGATGGGCTCGCAGCCCTATTGGCAGCGCAAGGGCTATGCGCCGCTGCTGCCCTGGTCGGCCCAAGAGCGGGATGCGCTGTACAGCTATGGCGACGATGCCCAGTACATGGCGCAAACATTGGGCTGAGACCGGTCATCGGGCACAAAAAAGGCCAGCGCTGGGCTGGCCTGGGCGGCTTGCTGCGCGACCCGTTTACTGGTGGATGTTGCCGTTGATGGCATGCACGCGCACTTCCACCTCGGTGTTGGCCGCATTGATGATCTTGACGTCATAGGTCAGCACGCCCAGGTGGTCGTCCAGGTCCACCTCGATGGCCTTGCCGGGGGTGTGCTTCAGGGCAGTGGCGATGGCGTCGCTGATGCTGATCTTGGCAGCGGCCAGGCGGTCGGTGTCCTTTTTCTCGGCGGCGCCGTCGTCCTTGTTTTCCAGCACCTGGGCGGCGTCCAGCGCGCTGAACTTGAGCTTGATCTCACGGCCTTGGGCGTTGATGCCGCTGACTTCGTAGATGGGTTGCTTTTTCTTGGTGTCGATCTCGGCTTGCAAGACCTTGAGGCCATGCTGGCTCTGTGCGCTTTGGATGGCCTGCGTCAGATCGAAACGGGCCGCTTGCACGGCGGCGATCTTTTCTGCAGTGCTGGCAAAGGCGCTGCCGCTCAGCCACGCCAGGGCGAGCGTCAAGGCCAGAGCGGTGGTGGAGAGGGTGCGTTGCATGGTCAATCCTTTCAAGCGATAACTAACAAAAACTAGCAGGTATAAATAATATTAATAGAATTTTATCGACGATAGCTTGCGCATTGTCAGCGTTTGCAAAGAGCGGTTGGGTAAGGGGTGGCCCTGCATGGCCGTAGGCCAAGACTGGCATGGCGGGCGCGGGTGGCGGCAGGCCGCTAAAATGCGGCCTTTGTCGCTTCTTTCTCCTCCACTCCCATGGTCAACAATCAGAATATGGCGAATGCGATCCGCGCACTCGCAATGGATGCCGTTCAACAAGCCAATTCGGGCCACCCTGGCGCGCCGATGGGCATGGCCGATATGGCAGTGGCCTTGTGGAGCAAGCACCTCAAGCACAACCCGCTCAACCCCCAGTGGATCAACCGCGACCGTTTCATCCTGTCGAACGGCCACGGCTCCATGCTGATCTATGCGCTGCTGCACCTGACTGGCTACGACCTGCCGATCAGCGAGCTGAAGAACTTCCGCCAGCTGCACAGCAAGACCCCCGGCCACCCCGAAGTGGACATCACCCCCGGCATCGAGACGACCACCGGCCCGCTGGGCCAGGGCATCACCAATGCGGTGGGCTTTGCGCTGGCAGAAAAGCTGCTGGCGGCTGAATTCAACCGCCCCGGCCACGATGTGGTGGACCACCACACCTATGTGTTCCTGGGCGATGGCTGCCTGATGGAAGGCATCAGCCACGAAGCCTGCGCGCTGGCTGGCGCCTGGAAGCTGAACAAGCTGATCGCGCTGTACGACGACAACGGCATCTCGATCGACGGCAAGGTGCAGCCCTGGTTTGTGGACAACAGCGCCCAGCGTTTCGAAGCCTACGGCTGGAACGTGATCGGCCCGATCGACGGCCATGACCCCAAGGCCGTGAGCGATGCGATTGCCAAGGCCAAGAAGGTTGCAGACAAGCCGACTTTCATCATCTGCAAGACCTCCATCGGCAAGGGCAGCCCCAACCGCCAGGACACCAGCAAGGCCCACGGCGAGCCGCTGGGTGCCGAAGAAATCGGCCTGACCCGCGCCGCGCTCGGCTGGAGCTCGGCACCGTTCGAGATCCCTGCCGATGTCTACGAAGCCTGGGACCACAAGACCTTTGGCGCCAAGGCCGAATCCACCTGGGATGCGCAGTTTGCCGAATACGCCAAGGCCTTCCCCGAGCTGGCCGCTGAACTGAAGCGCCGCATGGCCGGTGACCTGCCCAAGCAGTTTGCCCAAGTGGCCGTGGAAGCCGTGGCCCAGGCCCACACCAAGGGCGAGACCGTGGCCAGCCGCAAGGCCAGCCAGCTGGCACTGGAAGACTTCACCGCTGCGCTGCCTGAGCTGCTGGGCGGCTCGGCCGACCTGACCGGCTCCAACCTGACCAACACCAAGTCGACCCCCGCCTTCCGCGTGGACGACAGCGGTGCCGTGGTCAAGACCGAAGACGGCAAGATCGGCCGCCACATCAACTACGGTGTGCGCGAGTTCGGCATGGCTGCCATCATGAACGGCGTGGCGCTGCACGGCGGCTTCATCCCCTACGGCGGCACCTTCCTGACCTTCAGCGACTACAGCCGCAATGCCATCCGCATGGCTGCGCTGATGAAGCGCCGCGTGATCCACGTGTTCACCCATGACTCCATCGGTCTGGGCGAAGACGGCCCCACCCACCAGTCGATCGAGCACGCTGCCAGCCTGCGCCTGATCCCCAACCTGGATGTGTGGCGCCCTGCCGATACCGCTGAAACCACGGTGGCCTGGAGCGTGGCACTGAGCAACCGCAACAAGCCTACGGCGCTGCTGCTGTCGCGCCAGAACCTGCCCTACGCGCCCAAGAATGGTGATGCCATCGGCAACATCAGCCGTGGTGCCTATGTGCTGTCCGAGCCATCGGACATCGGCCTGAACAAGAAGGCGCAAGCCGTCATCATCGCCACCGGCTCCGAAGTGCAGCTGGCGCTGAAGGCCCAGCGTCTGCTGGCCGAGCGCAAAATTGCCGTGCGCGTGGTCTCCATGCCCAGCACGACCACCTTCGACCGCGAAGATGTGGCCTACAAGCGCAGCGTGCTGCCCGCCGGCCTGCCGCGCGTGGCCGTCGAGATGGGTGTGACCGACTTCTGGTGGAAGTACGGCTGCGCTGCCGTGGTAGGTATTGATACCTTTGGCGAATCGGCCCCTGCTGGCGTGCTGTTCGAGCACTTTGGCTTTACCGCCGACAACGTGGCCAACACGGTGGAAGTGGCACTGCAAAAGGCTTAAACGCGCACTGCCTCAGCAACCCATAACGCAGGGATGCGGGCCGCAGGGCCTGCAGCCTGCGTTTTTTCATGGGCGCCTGTGAGGTGGGTGGGTGGGTGCCGGTGACGGGACAGCGCCTATCGGGGCAGACCCTCGCCATCATGGCGGTGCGATTGCGTGGGCTCGGAGGCCACATCGAACGCGATAAAGGCCAGTACCAGCTGCACGCCCAGGATGATGGGCAGCGCACTGACCATGACGGTACCGGCCGTGGTGGCGACGTTGGAGACGATGGACTGCACCCAGTGGAACAGGCCAAACACGGTGCCCCAGGTGATCAGCGCCAGGCCCAGCGGCAGCTCCAGCGAGGCGACGGACATGCCTCGCAGATAGTAGTTGTAGAAAATGCGCTTGCAGAAATTGCGCAGGTGACCGGCCATGAATTCGGTCAGTACCTTGTGGATCTTGAGGTTGCTGACCTCGTCCTCGTAGCGCGAATCGATGGGGATGTCCAGGACCACTGCGCGCACCGTGTTCAGCCGGAACAGCATGTCGGTCTCGAAAAAATAGCGCTGGCTGATCTTGTGCAGCGGCAACTGTGCGGCCGTGCTGGCGGCAATGGCGGTAAAGCCATTGGTGGGGTCAAAGCTGCTCCAGTAGCCGGTGGAGAACTTGGTCATGAACGACAGCACCGCATTGCCAAAGATGCGGATGCGCGGCATGCGGGTGATCTTTTCCAGGTTGAAAAACCGGTTGCCCTTGGTGTAGTCAGCGCGGCCACTGGCAATGGGGGCCACAAAACGCGGCACCAGGGTGGGGTCCATCTGCCCGTCGCCATCGATCTTGACGAGTACGCCATAGCCGTCTGCAATCGCTGCGCGGTAGCCCGCCATCACGGCGCCGCCCACGCCCAGGTTCACCGCGTTGAACAGCACGCGCACGCGGGGGTCCTGGCAGTGTTCCTGCACAAAGCGGCCGCTGCCGTCGGGGCAGCAGTCGTCGACGATGTAGATGCCATCGACCTCGGGGCCGATCTCGGCAATCACCGCCAGGATATGGCGCGTCACCTTGTAGCAGGGAATGACGACTGCCGTGCGCAGGCTGGAGGACGAGGAGGGGAGCGACTGGCTCATGGCGTTTGTGGGGCGGCCCGGCATCGGGGGCAGTGTTGCTGCAGGCTATGGATGACGGTGGCGGGAGGCCCCCGTGCTGCCCAGGATTGTTGCACAGCCTGGGGCGCGGGCCGCCCATAGCTGTTGCGTGCCGGCAGTCACGCTGGCGATAGCTGGCCGGGAGCGGGCAATGGCCCACTATTCCATGGCCCAGCCAGTGTTCTCTACAATACGCGGCAAAATCAGACCGCCCCGTCTCCGCACCGCACTTTGCAGCGTGCCCATGGCGGCGGATTGGCAGGTCTGGCCCATCCGGCAACGTGGCGCCAGCGGCAGCGAGCGTGGCCCAGGCCCGGGGGGCATGCGGCATTTCATTACTTGGAGATCACTATGGCAATCAAGGTAGGCATCAACGGCTTTGGCCGTATCGGCCGCAATGTGCTGCGCTCTGCAGTGCAGAATTTTTCCGATATCGAGATCGTTGCGATCAACGACCTGCTCGAGCCTGACTACCTGGCCTACATGCTGCAGTACGACAGCGTGCACGGCCGCTTCCAGGGCACGATTGCCGTCGAAGGCAACACGCTGATCGTCAACGGCAAGAAGATCCGCCTGACGCAAGAGCGCGACCCTGCCAACCTGAAGTGGAACGAAGTCGGCGCCGATGTTGTGATCGAATCGACCGGTCTGTTCCTGACCAAGGAAACGGCACAAAAGCACATCGATGCGGGCGCCAAGAAGGTGATCCTGTCGGCCCCCTCGAAGGACGACACCCCCATGTTCGTGTTTGGCGTGAACTGCAAGACCTACGCCGGTCAAGCCATCATCTCCAACGCATCCTGCACCACCAACTGCCTGGCACCCGTGGCCAAGGTGCTGAACGACAAGTGGGGCATCAAGCGCGGCCTGATGACCACCGTGCACGCAGCGACTGCGACGCAAAAGACCGTGGACGGCCCGTCGAACAAGGACTGGCGCGGCGGCCGTGGCATTCTGGAAAACATCATCCCCTCGAGCACCGGCGCTGCCAAGGCCGTGGGCGTGGTGATTCCTGAGCTGAACAAGAAGCTGACCGGCATGTCCTTCCGCGTGCCTACGTCTGATGTGTCCGTGGTCGACCTGACCGTGGAGCTGAACAGCGAAGCGACCTACGAAGAGATCTGCGCCGAAATGAAGGCCCAGTCGCAAGGCGCCCTGAAGGGCGTGCTGGGTTACACCGAAGACAAGGTGGTGGCCACCGACTTCCGTGGCGAGACCTGCACCTCGGTGTTCGACGCCGAAGCCGGTATTGCACTGGACAAGACCTTTGTGAAGGTCGTCTCCTGGTACGACAACGAGTGGGGCTACTCGAACAAGTGCCTGGAAATGGTGCGCGTCGTTACCGCCAAGTAAGCGCTTGGCGCGGTCTGTGCCCGGGCCGTGGCCCAGGGCATGCGACACACAGAACCAGCACCGGCAACGGCGCTGGTTTTTTTGTGCCCGTTGGCAACCATGCCTGGGCAGAAAGGCCTATATTGCCTTATCAAAACAGGAGATGTACCGATATGGCGCAGCAGGCACAAGCCCAGGCACAGAGCACGAAGAGCAACTACCGTGTGGATCTGCACAACCCCCAAGGCCATGCGTGGCATGGTGATGAGCCGCAGGCCGTTGGCGGTGGCGATACGGCCCCCAGCCCCATGCAGCTGCTGCTGTCGGCCCTGGGTGCCTGCACGACGATTACGGTGCAGATGTATGCACAGCGCAAGGCCTGGCCGCTGACGGGCGTGAAGGTGGAGCTGGCGCTGAACCCCGATGGCAGTGCCGCCTCGGGCAACGACATCGTGCGCAGCATTCGGCTGGAAGGTGATTTGAGCGAAGAGCAGCGCAGCCGGCTCAAGCAGATTGCAGAAGCCTGCCCGGTGCACAAGTTGCTGGTGGGTGAGGTGCGGGTAACCACGGCGCTGGCTTGAGGCTGGCCGGATACCCGAGACGGCGCGCGGGCCGTACAAAGTGGCGTGCCGCTGAAAGCGCTTTTCAGCGCTTGAAAACGTTCAGAGTGACACTCACAACCTTGAGACGATGTACAAAGCGGTTAGTGAAACTAACGGCTCTGTAGCAAGGTTTCAAAGGCCGTGGTCGTCGCTCTTATTGCACAACGATATTGTTGTGGTCGATGTGGTAATCAAAGTCGGGCTTGGCCAGCGACACGGTCACTGGCTGGCCTTCGATGGTCCAGGACAGCACAAAGCTGGCAATGGCCGTCGAGACATCGACTTCCATGGGGGTGGGAATGGTTTCCAGCTGACCGTCCCCGATGCGGTGCTGAACGATACCTACCACGCGAGCCTTGAAGTTCTCGGGGTAGTTGTGGGAGTGTTGAGTCGTCATTGGTTGTCTCCTTTCAATGAGGGGGCACCGAATTCCAGCCTCGCAGGCTAAGCTGCAAAGCTGGAGTCATGGAAGCCGCCAGCACGACCTGGCAAATCTGAGAGTTGCACCGGCTGCCAGAGCGAATCCCTGGGAGCCTGTCGTCGCGCCAGCTGCTGCCGGGCGCTAACACGTTGGAATATGTGGCAGCGAAGCCCTCTCTGGTCATCACCGCCGCACCACTTGTTTGTACCATACACCGAAGGCATTTATGTGTAGGTCTGTTTCGTCGAGGCTTGCGCGTGCTTTGCACGCCTATAGAGGAGCTTGAATATGGATACCAAAGTATTGAGACACTATCCCGGACGCATGGCCGATGTGGGCGGCGTGCCGGTGCTGCGCGCACTGCCGCAGCGCGGCAGGCGCATGGTGGGCGCCTGGTGTTTTCTGGACCATGCGGGCCCCTCGCATTTCGAGAGCGGCCCTGGCATGCAGGTGGGGCCGCACCCGCACACCTGTCTGCAGACCTTTACCTGGATGATCGAGGGCGAGATCCTGCACCGCGACAGTCTGGGCAGCGAGCAGCCGATCCGCCCCGGCCAGGTCAACCTGATGACCGCCGGCAAGGGCATTGCGCATTCGGAAGAAAGCCTGGGCAAGCCGGACTTTCATGCGGTGCAGCTGTGGATTGCGCTGCCCAAGGACCAGCGCTTTATGCCGCCGCGCTTCCAGCATTACCCGCAGCTGCCCCGGCTGCAGCAGCAGGGCATACAGATGACGGTGCTGGCCGGCGACTGGCTGGGCCAACAGGCGCCCACCGAAGTGCACAGCCCGCTGGTGGCCGTCGACATGGAAGCGGCGCAGGCCACGAGCGCCACCTTGGCACTGCGGCCCGATTTTGAGTATGCGGTGCTCTGCCTGTACGGCGATCTGCAGGTCAACGGCGAGCCGGCCCCGGGCAATGAGCTGGTCTACCTGCCCGATGGGCAGACGAGCCTGGATCTGCAATGCGGCGCCGGCAGCCGCTGCATTCTGCTGGGCGGCACGCCCTATGAAGGCGGCGTGATGATCTGGTGGAACTTTGTCGGCCAGAGCCAGGAAGAGATCGAAGGCTTCTTGCGCGACTGGCAAAACGGCGAAGGCTTTGGGGCGCCGGTGGCTTCGCCCTTGCCGGCGCTGGTGCCACCCTCACTGGAAGGCGTGCACCTGCGCAGCCCGGGCGAGGCACCCGCCAAGGACTGATAAACCTTAGGTGTTGGCCATGCGGCGGTGCAAGGTAAAGGGCGGCAGGCTGGCCAGCAGCCGCTGGCCATAGCCGGTGCGCACCAGGCGCTTGTCGTAGCAGTAGACATGGGCCTGGTCCACCTCGGTGCGGATCGCGCGGCCCACCCACTGGGCCAGGCGGATGGCGGTGGCGGGCACGACGATCTCGCTGAAGGGGTCGCGGCCCGTGTTCTTCAGCCATTCGGCGCGGGCCTCGTCGACGGGGTCATCGGGCGGCGCAAAAGGCAGCTTGGTGATGAACAGCGATTCGCACAGCGCGCCGGGCAGGTCCAGCCCCTCACCAAAGCTTTGCATGCCAAAGATGATGCTGGGCAGGCCGGCGGCCACGCGCTCGCGGTGCTGGTGCAGCAGCTGGCTGCGCGGCAAGGTGTTTTGCACCAGCACGTGCTGGCGCATCGCCGTGGGCAGCGCATCGACCGCCAGGCGCATCTGCTCGCGCGAGGTGAACAGCACCAGGCCACCCGATTGCACCTGGGCCAGGTCTTCGAGCAGCGCATCCACCATCTCGCTGGTGAACTGCTGGGGCGTGCGCGGGTCGGCCTGGGTTTCGGTGACGACCAGGCTGCCTTGCTCGGCATAGTTGAAGGGGCTGGCGACCTCCAGGGTGGAGACGGCCGGGTCGTTGTAGAGGCCCGATTCGCGCAAGAAGAAATCGAATTGGCCACCGCTGGTGAGCGTGGCCGAGGTGAGCACGGCGCCGCGCACCTGGCTCCAGAGATGGTGGCGCAGGGTGGAGCCGGGGATCACCGGGCTGGCATAGGCCTTGATCGCCACAAAATCGCCCACAACATCCAGGGTGAACCACTTGGCCGCCGGCACGCTGCCCTGGGGCGCATCCTGCAGCAGCAGCTGGGTGGTGTCATGCACAGCCTCCAGGCGCGGGGCCAGGCTGCCCACCTGGGCATACAGGGTGGACAGGCGCTTGGCCTCATCGGGCCGGTCGCGCATCTGCGAGCGCAGGGCCTTGGAGATGGCCTGCAGCACATCCAGAAAAGCGCTGGCGTGGTGCGCAGCCTGGGCCAGCGGCTCGACCAGTGCGGGCGGCAGTTCGCCACGCGGCAGGCGCACGCGGGCAGGGCCCCGGCCGCCTGATTGCAGTTGCTGGCGCATGCCTTCGCCGTACTCGTCCATCAACAGCCTTGCGCAATCCTGCAAATGCTGGCGCAGCTGGGCGGAATGGCGCGGGATGTCGGCAATCTCGCTGACCTCCACCAAGGCGCCCACGCGCTGCGCGCGGCTGGCGAGCTTGTCGATCCAGGTGAGCTGGCTCAGGTTCATCTCGCAGGCGAACTGCGACAGCGCGGTGCCGGGCAGGTGGTGGGCCTCGTCCAGGATCAGCAGGCAGTTGTCCAGCTCGGGCAGCAGGCGTGCGCCCAAGGTGGACAGCAGCAGATCATGGTTGGCCACCAGCACCTGGGCCTGGACCAGGTCCTTGCGCTTTTCGTAATAGGTGCAGCTGCCAAACACCGGGCAGTGCTTGCCGGTGCAGGAACTGCCTTCGGCGGCGACCGGGCTCCAGACCTCGGGCTCGGGCGGGGTGTCCAGGCTGTCGCGGTCGCCATCCCAGCCCCGGGTGGTCAGCGCATCGGCCATGCTGGTGTAGAACTGCAGGCGCGCGGCATTCTCTTGCGGGCTGCGTTGCGATTGGCGCGCCTGCGCGGCTTCTTCGGGAAAAAAATCGTCGTCGATGGGCTCGCCGCCGTCCGTGCCATCGCCCTGGGCCACACTGGCCAGGCGCTCCAGCTTGAGCTTGCAGACGTAGCGGCCCCGGCCCTTGGCCAGCGCGTATTTGAAAGGCTGGTCCATCTGCTGGGCCAGTGCCGGCAAATCCTTGTTCACCAGCTGCTCCTGCAGCGCCACCGTGGCCGTCGAGATCAGCACCCGGGTACCGCGCTCCAACGCCATCGCAATGGCTGGCACCGCATAGGCCAGCGATTTTCCAACCCCCGTGCCGGCCTGAATCACCGCAATGGCGCGCTGCGGCTCTTCGTCTTCTTCGAGCTTGCCCAACTGGGCTGCCGCAAAGGTCTCGGCCACTTTTTCGGCCATCAGCCGCTGGCCGGGGCGCGAGCGAAAGCCACCCTCGACATTGACCATGCGATCGAAGGCGGAAACTGCGCTGCGGGCCCATTCAGAACTAGACATAGGCGGGGAGTGTGGCACGGATTGGCCGTGGCGGCGGGTACTGGGGTTTTATGCGGTAGTCGCCGAACCCAGGCGGCAGCCAGGGGGAAAGTGGAGGTGTTTATCCACTGTGCAAAGGGCTTGTAGTGACATTTGGCAGCAATCCGTTGCGGCCATGCACAGTAGAATCATGCGGCTGTTCAAATAAGCTATTTGAACGGGGTAAAAGAATTTTCTGTTTCTGGCAGTAAACACGCCGCAAAGGGACATGCTTTGCTTTGGCCTTATGTTGGCCTCATGCCATGTTCCTGAGAATCAAGGTTGGAATGGCCAATTATCAAATTACAACCACAGTCCTGGGTGTGCTTTTCGCCGCTGTGATTCTGTTCCTGATCCGGGGCGACAGGCTGTATTTGCGCCTAGGCCTCTTCTGGATGGCCGTCGCGCTGCTGGCCGTGCTGCTGGGCGTGTGGCCGCGTCTGCTCGATCACTTTGCCGATGGCCTGGGCATCCGTTATTCACCCACCTTGCTGCTGGTCTGCGCTGTTGGCGTCCTGTTCATCAAGGCGTTGCATGCGGACATGGTCAACACCCGCATCGAGCGGCAGGTGCGGCGCCTCAACCAAAGTTTGGCGCTGCTGCAGCTGAAGAACCAGCAGGCCCCTAACGACAAGCGCTAAAGCGCCGCTGCAACTCCTTATTTATCGAGATTGATTCGAATGCCAAAACTAACGCCCGTCATTCTGTGTGGTGGCAGTGGAACCCGCCTGTGGCCTTTGTCGCGTGAGCACTATCCCAAGCAATTTTTGAGCTTGCAGGACGATGGCCAGTCCATGCTGCAGAACACGGCAGTGCGCCTGCATGGCGTGCATCCCAGCATCGCGCAAACCAGCCCCGTGCTGGTCTGCAATGCCGACCACCGCTTTTTGGCTGCGCAGCAGCTGCAAGAGCAGGGCATTGCCGATGCCAAGCTGGTGCTGGAACCTACCGGTAGAAACACCGCCCCGGCACTGACCCTGGCCGCCTTGGCGGCAGAGGCCGATGCGGTATTGCTGGCCATGCCCGCTGACCATGTGATGACGCGGCCCGAGCAATTGCACCGTGCTGTGGAAGCGGCCTGGCCGCTGGCCAGCGAAGGCGCGATGGTTACCTTTGGCATTGTGGCCGACCGGCCGGAGACGGGTTATGGCTATATCCAGAAAGGCGCTGCTGATAGCCACGGAGCCTTTGCCATCGAGAGCTTCGCAGAAAAACCTTCGCTGGAAGTCGCTGAGCAGTATCTGCGCAGTGGTCAATACCTGTGGAACAGTGGTTTGTTCATGGTGCGCGCCGACCAGTGGCTCAAGGCCATGGCTGCGCTGCAGCCAGCGATGCTGCAAGCCTGTGAGCAGGCCATGGCGCAGAGCAGCCGCGATATGGACTTTATCCGCCCCCATGGCGAGCTGTTTGGCGCCTGCCCCGCGGATTCCATCGACTACGCAGTGATGGAGAAGTTGCCGGTTCGCCCTGAGTTGGGCGTACCCGCACGCGTGGTACCGCTCGATGCCGGCTGGTCTGATCTGGGTGCCTGGGATGCCCTGTGGGACGTGCTGCCACGCGACGGACAAGGCAATGCCGGTACTGGCGAAACCCTGGCCATTGATACCAGAAACAGCCTGCTGTTCTCGGAAAGCCGCCTGATCGCAGCGGTAGGCCTGGACAACGTGGTGGTGGTGGAGACGGCCGATGCGGTGCTTGTTGCCGATAAATCGCGCACCCAGGATGTGAAGAAAGTGGTGGCCCAGCTCAAGGCCCAGAACCGCAGCATGGCATCGGCCCACCGCAAGGTGCACCGCCCCTGGGGTTGGTACGACAGCATCGACAGCGGCAGCCGCTTCCAGGTCAAGCGCATTGTGGTCAACCCAGGCGCGCAGCTGAGCCTGCAGATGCACCACCACCGTGCCGAGCACTGGATTGTGGTCAAGGGCACCGCCGAAGTAACGAACGGAGATCAGATCTTCCTGCTCGGTGAAAACGAATCCACGTTTATCCCGCTGGGCCACGTCCACCGTCTGGCCAACCCCGGCAAGGTGCCACTCGAGATTATCGAGGTGCAATCGGGCAGCTATCTGGGTGAGGACGATATCGTCCGGTTTGAAGATACCTACGGGCGTGCGCCTGAAGCGCTGAGCGGTAAATGACTGTGCCGGGTTTTCTGATGATGCGCTCACTATGGGCGTACCGGGGCTTTGTATGGAGCAGCGTGATGCGCGAGTTCCATGGCAAGTACCGAGAGTCACTGTTTGGCGCGTTCTGGGCAGTGGCCAATCCCTTGGCCATGATCCTGATCTACACCTTGGTCATGGGCCAGCTGATGCGCCCGACCTTGCCTGGCTATGAAAAGACGCCTTTTGCATTCCCCATCTATCTGTGTGCGGGGGTCATCAGCTGGAATTTCTTCTCTGAGGTGGTGTCGCGGCTGAACGGGGTGTTCATCGACAACGGCAATCTCATCAAAAAGTCGAACTTTCCTCGTGTTTGCCTGCCCATTATTGTGGTGGTCTCGGCCTTCCTTAACTTCGCCATCGTGATGGCTATCTATCTGGTCTTTCTGGCATTGATCGGCCATTGGCCAGGACTGCCCTTGCTGGCCATGCTGCCACTGCTGTTGTTGCAAACCTGTTTTGCGGTTGGACTTGGCGTATTGCTGGGGACTCTGAACGTTTTTTTTAGAGACGTGGGGCAGCTCACCGGTGTGGTGTTGCAGTTTTGGTTCTGGCTGACGCCCATCGTCTACACGTTGGGGGCCTTGCCAGAAAAGGCGCGCCCCATCATGCAAATGAACCCCATGACGCCCCTGGTGCAGAACTACCAGCAAATATTCCTGACCCAAAATTGGCCTACCTGGGCACCATTGCTCAATCTCTTGCTGATTTCCTTGGGGCTGCTGGCCTTGGCTGCGTGGTTTTTCAGTGCTCGCGTGGGTGAGCTGGTAGATGAACTATGACGAATGTCTTGACTGTCAGCCATGTGGGCAAGGCCTATAAGCGCTACCCCAATAAATGGGTACGTGCATGGGAGTGGGCGTCAGGCCGAACCACCCATGAGAAAACCTGGGTGCTGAAAGATATTGACTTCAGCGTCAAACCTGGCGAAGCCGTTGGCATTATCGGCGTCAACGGCGCCGGCAAAAGCACGCTTCTCAAGATCATCACCGGCACCACCCAGCCCACCACTGGTGGGGTGCAGCGCAGTGGCCGCGTGGCTGCGCTGCTTGAGCTTGGCATGGGTTTCCACCCGGATTTCACTGGGCGGCAGAATGTCTTCATGGCTGGCCAGTTACTAGGCCTGAGCCAGGCTGAGATCGACGAGCACATGCCTGCGATTGAGGCATTTGCAGAAATTGGTGAATACATTGACCGGCCTGTCCGCCTGTACTCCAGCGGCATGCAGATGCGGCTGGCGTTCAGTGTGGCAACGGCGGTGCGTCCAGATTTGCTGATTGTGGACGAAGCCCTCTCGGTAGGGGATGCCTATTTTCAGCACAAGAGCTTTGACCGTATCCGCGCGTTTCGGGACCAGGGCAGTGCACTGTTGATTGTGTCGCACGACCGTGCAGCTATACAGGGTTTATGCAGCCGAGCCTTGCTGCTCGAGCGAGGCGTTGTCGTGAAGGACGACAATCCCGAGGCGGTGATGGATTTTTACAATGCATTGATAGCCGAGCGTGAGAACCAAACTGTGCAGGTCGTCCAGTTGGCGGATGGGAGAAGCCAAACCACATCAGGTACAGGTGAAGCGAAGGTCAAGAATATTGCCTTGGTCAATGAGGCAGGAGAAGCCGTTGAAATCATCAACGTTGGCCAGCAAGTTCATCTGCAGATAGATATTGAGTTGGGTGCAATCCTTCCTGGCCTGGTACTTGGTTACTCCATCAAAGACCGGCTTGGTCAAACTATCTTTGGTACCAACACGCACCACCTGGGTTTAAATTTGGATGCCCATGTGCGAGATGGCTGTGTTCGTGTGCAGTTCACATTTCCCGCAAATCTTGGCGCTGGATCATATTCCATTGCAACCGCCTTGCATAAGTCAGACACCCATTTGGCCGCCAACTATGAATGGCGTGATCTTGCACTAGTGTTCAATGTGCTGAATATCAATCGGACGCCATTCGAGGGTAATTGCTGGATACCTCCAGAAGCAAAGTGTATTGCATGAGCTCCGATAATTTTTACCGCGCTTTCGAAGATCGCCACAGGGGTTCTCGCGAACTCATTCTGGAGCGGTTGAAGGTATATATTCCATACATTAGTCCGCTGCTGGCTTTGTATACACCCGCCAGGGTGCTAGACCTTGGATGCGGTCGAGGCGAATGGCTGCAGCTTTCTCAATCACATGGCTTTGAAGCCCGTGGGGTAGATCTGGATGAGGGCATGCTACAGGCATGCATTGAGCGCGGCTTGTCGGTCACTCAAAGCGATGCCCTCGATTACCTGAGTGCGCAGCCTGACTCGTCATTGGCCGTCGTGTCGGGGTTTCATGTTGCTGAACATATTCCTTTTGAATTGCTCGATAAACTGGTTGGAGAGGCACTGCGCGTTCTTAAGCCAGGAGGCTTGCTCATCCTTGAAACCCCTAATCCTGAAAATGTGGTGGTAGGGACGGCCAATTTCTATCTGGATCCGACGCACCAACGCCCCATCCCTCCGCTGCTGCTGGAATTTCTACCCAGCCACCACGGTTTTGCGCGTGTGAGTACGCTGAGATTGCAAGAGCCCGATGACATACACTCGCGCTCTGATATTTCCCTGATGGATGTGCTCAACCATGTCAGTCCAGACTATGGGGTGGTGGCGCAGAAATCAGCGACCCGGGAGGTCATGGCATCATTCGATAGCATTTTCAACGTGCAAAGGGGCGTTGATTTGCCCAGCCTAGCCCGTCGCTTCGACCAGCGTCAGAACGAGTTAATGGCGGCACACCACGAGACGCGTTTGAAGAGTCTTGCCACAGAGGCAGCGTTGGCAAGCACGCGCGGTGATATTCAGCTGTTCCAAGGCAATGTGGGAGTATTGCAGCGTGACTTGCAACTGCTGCGAGGTGAGCTATCAGCCTTCCGAAGTGAGCTGCAGTCCTTGCACGCTGAATTGGCTGCGACCCAAGCGGCGCGGGACGCCTTGCTCCATAGCGCGTCTTGGAAGGTGACAGCGCCGTTGCGGGGCATGGGCGCCTTTGTTGCTTCGCCCATGACTTTCATGATGGACAAAGTCTTGCAATATCCTCGTCTCAGCGAGTGGATAAACCGAGCCATCACCCAGTTGCCTTGGCTACATGCGCATTTGCGTAACAAGGCTATCTCAAGAGGTCTGCTGTGCGAGCCTGTGTCTGTCAGCGAGATGAGTGCCGATCACCCCACCATTGCCGATCTCTCACCCCGCGCAAAGCAAGTGCACACTGCATTGGAGCAAGAAATTGCTCGTTTGAGAGGCTAAGAGACCATGAGAATCTTGATTGATCTTCAAGGAGCGCAGTCTGCGAGTCGGCACAGAGGGATAGGCCGGTACACGCTTGCGCTGGCCTTGGCGATGGCTAAAAACAAGGGTGAACATGAGATTCATCTGTTGCTCAATGGCATGCTGGCTGAAACGATTCGGCCCATACGCGATGCGTTTAAAGCCTGGATTCCAGCAAACCATATCCATGTCTGGCAGGCCCTCGCGCCAGTGAATAGCAACGCGCCAGAAAATGCAGTGCGCCGGCGTATTGCAGCCATTATCAGAGAAGATGCTATCAGCCAGATTCAGCCTGATGTAGTGCACATTACCAGTCTCTACGACGGCTTTGGCGATAACTCTGTACACAGTGTCCATGAACGGGCCGAATGCCTTGTGGCGATCACGTTCTACGATGCAATCCCTTTGATCCAGGCGGCAGCGTATCTCGACAACAATCCTGTCTATCGCGATCATTATCTGGCCTGCACTGCGCAAGCGAAAAATGCGGATCTGCTGCTGGCTATATCTGAATCTGCAAGGCAAGAAGCCGTCACTTACCTTCAGGCCGACTCTCATCGGGTCATCAACATTTCCTCGGCTGTAGACCCGTGCTTCATGCCGGTTAGCTATTCAGCCGAGCAAACACGTGATTTGCAAAGACGCTTGGGTATTCGTAAACCCTTTGTGATGTATTCCGGTGCAACGGATGAGCGTAAGAATCACCGTGGTCTCATCAGCGCATTTGCGAAGCTCCCAACGGACTTGCGCCATGCGCATCAACTGGTACTGGCCGGTGGACTTCCTGCGGATCATCGTGAGCAGCTGGAGGCCCATGTGCGCGACTGCGGATTGGCCCAGGATGAGGTGGTGATCACAGGGCGCATCAGCGATGACGACTTGGTCCATTTGTACTGCCAATGTGCCCTCTATGTGTTTCCGTCCTGGCATGAAGGCTTTGGCTTGCCGGCACTGGAGGCCATGTCCTGTGGTGCAGCCACCATTGGGGCCAACACTACCAGTGTTCCCGAGGTCATAGGATGGGAGCGAGCGCTCTTTGATCCGCATGATCCCGCAGACATAGCGCAGAAGATGGCCGAAGCGTTGACCGATGCAGACTTCCACCAGGAGCTTCGGGCGCACGCTTTAAGACAGGCAACCCAGTTCTCCTGGGATAACTCGGCGCTCCGAACCATTGCAGCGCTGGAGGACTTGGTCTCAAAGGCGACCGTGACAGAGGCATCTGTTCGGCCGGATCTGCTGCCCGCCATTGCGCAGATGGCGGCGGAAGATGCAAGCCTGGACTTGATGGGCCTGTCGCAGGCCATTGCGCGTAACCACAGAGCTGCCAAACCGCAGTTATTGGTCGATATCTCAGAGCTGGTGCAGCGCGACGCCCGAACCGGGATTCAACGTGTAGTTCGCAGTATTCTCCATGAATGGCTTTCGCACCCGCCGGAAGCTTACGAAGTCCGCGCTGTTTACGCGACGACGGATAAACCAGGTTATCGCTACGCTGATCGGTTTGTTCAGAACTTTATGGGCGCGCCAGCTGCGAATGCTGCGGATCCGGATGCCGCCATCGATTATGCCCCTGGCGATATATTCTTGGCACTAGATATGCAGCCGCAGGTGCAAATCTATCAGTCGCCTTTTTACCAGACTTTGCGTAATCACGGCGTCGATGTGCGCTTTGTGCTGTATGACCTGCTGCCCATCACCATGCCGCAGTTCTTTCCCGAAGGTGCTGAAGCAAACCATTCCCGTTGGGTAAGCGTGGCTGCGCAGACTGATGGGGTAATTTGTATATCTCAATCTGTGGCAGATGAGTTCAAAGCCTGGTGTCAAAAACGAGCAGCAAATCTACCGCAGATTGACTGGTTTCATATGGGCGCGGACATCGAAAGTTCAACACCCAGCCAAGGACTGCCTGAAGATGCAGCGGTGACACTCGATAAACTTTCCATGCGTCCCACCTTCCTGATGGTGGGAACGGTGGAGCCGCGCAAAGGCCACGCTCAGGTTTTGGACGCAGCCAACGCCTTATGGAACCGTTCGACAGACTTTAACCTGGTGTTGGTCGGCAAACAGGGCTGGAAGGTAGAAAAACTGGCCAACGACTTACAGGCGCATTCCCAGCTCGGTGAGAGGCTGTTTTGGCTGCAAGGAATAAGTGATGAATATCTTGCAAAAGTATATGCGCAATCAGACTGTTTGATCGCTGCTTCTTATGGCGAGGGGTTCGGGTTACCTTTGATTGAGGCTGCTCAAATTGATCTGCCTATCATTGCTCGCGATATTCCCGTGTTTCGCGAGGTGGCAGGTGACTACGCGACTTATTTTAATTCCGTAGCTGGGCTGGAATCAGTGATCAGCAATTGGGTAGCTTCATTCGAGGATCGCCAGGATAAAAATTCCAAGCATATGCCGTGGCAGACCTGGGGGCAAAGTGCAGCGCAGCTACTGCAGCGTATTTCTACCAGGAGTTAGTATTTGAGAATGCCTGGCGGGCTGCTGCTAACTAGCGATGGCTTGGCATAAAAATCTTGGTTTTTGGGGTGTTGTGGTTGAATTTGTTGCGGATAGGAGTGAAGGAATCATGGGTGATATTTCCTATTTTTCTCAGCAAGCTCCTTCGATTAGTGGGAATGGATAATGGGTATATTTTAATTGGGGTGCTATGAAGACTTTGCAGCACGCGCATGCGAAAGCTGCAGAATTGATTGAGATTTCTGAAATCTTGCCATCCTGATGTATGCTTTCGCATCATCAGAAAATACTATTTATGTACATCAAATGAAAAAAGCCATCATCACCGGTATCACCGGCCAAGACGGGGCCTACCTGGCCGAACTCCTGCTCTCCAAGGGCTACACCGTTTACGCCACCTTCCGCCGCACCAGCTCGGTCAATTTCTGGCGCATAGAAGAGCTGGGCATCCAGAACCACCCCAACCTGCACCTGGTCGAGTACGACCTGACCGATCTGTCGTCCAGCATTCGCCTGTTGCAGACCACAGAAGCCACCGAGGTGTACAACCTGGCCGCGCAGAGTTTTGTCGGTGTGTCGTTTGAGCAGCCCGTGACCACGGCAGAAATCACCGGCCTGGGCGCCGTGAACCTGTTGGAAGCCATCCGTATCGTCAATCCGAAGGTGCGCTTCTACCAGGCCAGCACCTCGGAGATGTTTGGTAAGGTGCAAGCGGTGCCCCAGAAGGAAGACACGCCCTTCTATCCGCGCAGCCCCTATGGTGTCGCCAAGCTGTATGCCCACTGGATGACGGTGAACTACCGTGAAAGCTATGGCATCTTTGGTTCCAGCGGTATTTTGTTCAACCACGAAAGCCCGCTGCGCGGCCGTGAGTTCGTCACCCGCAAGATCACTGACAGCGTTGCCAAGATCAAGCTGGGCAAGCTGGGTGTGATGGAGCTGGGCAATATCGACGCCAAGCGCGACTGGGGTTTTGCTAAGGAATATGTGGAAGGCATGTGGCGCATGCTGCAGGCCGACGAGCCCGATACCTTTGTGCTGGCCACCAACCGCACCGAGACCGTGCGCGACTTCGTGCGCATGGCCTTCAAGGGCGCCGGCATGGATGTGGATTTCCAAGGCAAGGCTGAGGATGAGACCGCCATTGATACTGCCACCGGCAAGACGGTGATGCGCGTCAATCCCAAGTTCTACCGCCCAGCGGAGGTGGAGCTGCTGATTGGCGACCCCGCCAAGGCCAAGTCCAAGCTGGGCTGGGAGCCGCATACCTCCCTGGAGCAGCTGTGCCAGATGATGGTTGAGGCCGACATGCGCCGCAACCAGGCCGGGTTCTCGTTCTGATGAACGCCGCTGCCAATGCAGTGGGTGCAGCAGCGCAAAAGCGGGTGCTGCTGACAGGTGCGCAAGGCTTTACCGGTCAGCATCTGGTGCCCTTGCTGCGCGCTGCTGGCTGGGATGTCTGGTCGCTCGATCGCTCCGCCTCCGATGGCGCTGGGCTGATTCCAGCAGCGCAGTGCCTGCAGGCGGACTTGCTTGACGAGGCAGCGCTGCAAAGCGCCGTTCACCAGATCAGCCCGCAGGCGGTCGTGCATTTGGCAGCGATTGCTTTTGTAGGCCACGGCTCGGCGGATGATTTCTACCGCGTCAATGTGGTGGGCACCCGCCACCTGCTGCAGGCCTTGGGCACTTTGCCTGTCAAGCCGCAGTGCGTGTTGCTGGCCAGCAGTGCCAACATCTACGGCAACAGCCACGAAGGTGCCTTGCCCGAGGGCACCACTGCCAACCCCGCCAATGATTACGCCGTGAGCAAGCTCGCGATGGAATACATGGCGCGGCTGTGGCTGCCGCAGCTGCCGGTGGTGCTGGTGCGGCCGTTCAATTACACGGGCCTGGGCCAGTCGCCGCAGTTTCTGATCCCCAAGATCGTGGACCATGCGCTGCGCAAGGCCGACGTGATCGAGCTGGGCAACCTGGATGTGGACCGCGATTTTTCAGACGTGCGCGATGTGGCGGCCGCCTATGTGCGCTTGCTGGATAGCGCCGCGCAGGGGATTGCAGTGGGTGGGGTGTTCAATGTCGGCTCGGGCTGCACTTGGTCGCTGCGCGACGTATTGGCACAGGTGCAGCAGATCAGCGGCCACACGATGGAGGTACGGGTGAATCCGGCCTTTGTACGTGCCAACGAGGTGCGCATCTTGCGTGCTGACACCACAGCGCTGGAGCAGGCCATCGGTGAGTGGCGCAGCTACCAACTGGAAGACACCCTGCGCTGGATGCTGCGGGCTTGAAGGACCTTATGGGTTTAGACATCATCTTGGGCGCTGATGCGCTCCATGCGCCATTGACCGGCATCGGGCGTTACAGCTACGAACTGGCCAGCCAGCTGCGCCAGCACCCTGATGTGGACCGTTTGCGCTACTTCTCCCATGGCCATTGGGTGGCAGATCCGTTGGCGGCGCTCGGTGGGCAGGGTCCAAGCCCCGCCGACGCGGCGCCTGGTGTGCAAAGCACCCCCAACACTGCGCCAAGCTTGTTCACGCGTCTGCGTAGCACCTTGTCGGCCAACCGCGCAGCAGTGCGGGTCTACCAATCGCTGATGCCTGCCATCTCACGCTGGCGGGTACGCGGGGAAGGGCAGGCCATCTTCCACTCCCCCAACTACCTGGTGCCGCCTTTCCCGGGCCGCACGGTCAATACCGTGCATGACCTCTCGCATGTGTTCTACCCCGAGTTCCACCCGCAGGCGCGGGTGGAATTCATGAACATGGCCTTTGGCAGCAGCCTCAAGCACACCGAGCATGTGATCACCGATACGGAGACGGTGCGCCAGGAATTCATCCAGCACTTTGGCTGGTCGGCGGACAAGGTCACAGCCATAGGCCTGGGCATGGATGCCGCCTACCACCCGCGCAGCGATGCCGAACTGGCCCCGGTGCTGGCCAAGCATGGGCTGCAGCCGCGCAGCTACGCGCTGTATGTCGGCACCATTGAGCCCCGCAAAAACATCGGCCGGCTGCTGCAAGCCTACGCGCAGCTGGACCCGGCCTTGCGCAAGGCCTGCCCTCTCGTGCTGGCAGGCGGCAAGGGCTGGAAATCCGAAGACATACACCGCCGCATGGAGCAGGCGGCCAACGAGGGCTGGCTGCACTACCTGTCCTATGTGGACCAGGCCGACCTGCCCATGCTCTATGCGGGCGCACGCCTGTTCGCCTACCCCTCGCTCTATGAAGGCTTTGGCCTGCCGATTGTGGAGGCGATGGCCAGCGGCACGCCGGTGCTGACCTCCGACGCCTCCTGCATGCCCGAGGTGGCGGGCGGCGCAGCGGCGTTGGTCAACCCGCTGGACGTGGGCGACATTCTGCGCGGTCTGCAACGCCATCTTGGAGACGAGGCATGGCTGCGCGTTGCCAGTGCCAAGGGCTTGGAGCGTGCGGCCAACTACTCCTGGCAGCGCTGCGCAGCGGAGACCCTGGCGGTTTACAAGGCGCTGTAAGGCTGCAAAGGTCTTCGCGCTTGTCGGTGCCTGTTAGATCTTGCTATCGGGCCAATCCACAAACGAATGCCGCCACCCCGTCCATACCGTGGGCCCCTGCGCCATCTCCGCATCGCTGAGCAGGCAGCTGTCCAGCTGCGCGCGCAGGGTGGGCTCGTCCATGTCCATGCCGATCAACACCAGCTCCTGGCGGGCATCACCTACGCGGTCATCCCAGGCTTTGCGGATCAGGGCCAGCGCTTCTTCGTCCTGCGGCCAGCGTTCTTCGGGCACGGCGGCCCACCAGTAGCCGGCCGCGCTGTGGCGCGCTACCGCACCGGCTTGTGACCACTGGCCTGCCAGCGTAGGGTGGCTGGCCAGCCAGAAAAAGCCTTTGGAGCGCACAACACCCGGCCATTCCTGGTTGATCAGCGCAAAAAAGCGCTCGGGGTGGAAAGGGCGGCGTGCGCGGTAGACAAAGCTGCCAATGCCATAGGCCTCCGTCTCGGGCTGGTGGCTGCCACGCAGCTCCTGCAGCCAGCCCGGAGCCTGGGATGCCTGCTCGAAATCGAACAAACCTGTTTGCAGCACCTTGTGCAGCGGCACCTGGCCAAACTCGGCTAGCACAATGCGGGCGCGGCGGTTCAGGCCACGCAAGATGCCCATCAGCTGCTCGCGCTCGGCGTCAGACACCAGATCAGCCTTGTTGAGCACGATCACATCGCAAAACTCGATCTGCTCGACCAGCAGGTCCACAACGGTGCGCTGGTCCTCGTCCCCCAGCGATTGGCCGCGTGCCCGCAGCTGGTCGCGTGAGCTGTAGTCGCGCAAGAAGTTGAAGGCATCGACCACCGTGACCATCGTGTCCAGCTGCGCCACATCGCCCAGGCTGCGGCCGTCCTCGCCGGCAAAGGTAAAGGTCTCGGCCACCGGCAATGGCTCGGAGATGCCGGTGGATTCGATCACCAGCTGGTCAAAGCGGCCTTCGCTGGCCAGGCGGCTGACTTCCACCAGCAAATCCTCGCGCAAAGTGCAGCAGATGCAGCCATTGCTCATCTCCACCAGCTTCTCATCGGTGCGCGACAGCTCGGCCCCGCCCTGGCGCACCAGGGCTGCGTCGATATTGACCTCGGACATGTCATTGACGATGACCGCCACGCGCCGGCCTTCGCGGTTGTTCAGGATGTGATTGAGGAGGGTGGTTTTACCGGCGCCCAGGAAACCTGAGAGCACGGTGACGGGGAGTTTGGTTGGGCGTGCCGTTGCCAGTGGGGAGGAGAGGGTGGTGGAAGTCATCGTGGAATGCGGGGTTGGCGCTGGCTCGGGTGGCTTGCTGTATGCCCAGGCCAGCGCTGGGTGGTGCATGTGTTGAAGATGTAATATGTTATAACATAACAAATCAAAGCTGGTTTTTCTCAAGCGTTCGCTGGGAACCGGGAGGATGGCGGCTGCCGAGATGTGGAAAGGACACTGATGATTCCAAAGTCTTACGAGCAGTGGCGGCACTGCATCACCGTCGAATGCGGCATCCCCTTGAGCGCAGACTTCATCGCGCAACGCCTGGCGGTATGGCGCAATCCGGGGCTGGAAGAGACGCAGCGCTTCAGGCGCCTGTACGGCGATGCGCATTGGCAGGCGGTGCAGCACTGGTTTGTGCAAGCCGCGCAGGAGCAGGAGAGCGCCGCCGCAGCGGAGCCCCCGCTGGCAGCGTCCGCACGGCAGACCGGATAAACTCTGGCCTCTGTCTTTGTTGTCACCATGTCCACAGCCGCCAAAACGCCCCTGCCCGAGTTGACCAAGCACCAAGCCCTGGTGCTGCAAGCGCTTGCGCGTGAGGCCAATCCGGCCAGCGCCTATGCCTTGCTCGACCAGCTGCGTGACGAGGGCCTGCGTGCGCCCCAGCAGGTGTACCGCGCGCTGGACAAGCTGATCGAATACGGGCTGGTGCATCGGGTCGAGAGCCTCAACTCCTTTGTGGTCTGTGCCCATACCCATGCCGATGGCCATGACCATGGCCTGGTGGTGTTCGCCATCTGCGATAGCTGCGGCCAGGTCGATGAGTTCCTGGAGCCTGCGGTGGAGCGGCGCCTCAAGACCTGGTCCAAGGCCAATGGCTTCAAACCCAGCAGCACCCATGTCGAGATGCATGGCACCTGCAGCCGCTGCGCTGCTGCACCGGCGGCCTGAGCGCGTTTAACCGCCTATTTTTCCTCTTCGCTCCCGCGAATTGCTTCCCGTTATTGCCTGGCCGTTGGTGCCGGGCTTGGCTGCGTTTACATATTGCTGTTTTCATTTGATGTTATAACATCACGTTTTGAAACGCAGCAGCTACGTGCTTGATGCCACCAGGCTGATCTAAGTACGGCAGTAACTGCCAATGAGCGAGCTATGGGATCAACACAAACAACCAGGCGCCGCAGCGCCTTGCAGGCCTCGGCGCTGGCGCGCTGCCTGCTGGCGCTGGGCCTGAGCGCGCTGCTCTGGGGTATCGTGCTATGGGCGGTGCAGCAGCCATGACGCCATCCGTTACCGGCCTGCCGGCGGTAGTGCATGGCGTCGATATCGAACTCTCCAACCTGGGTCTGGGCTATAGCGGCAAGCTGGCGCTGCGGGGTGTCAGCGGGCAGTTTGCGGCGGGCTCGATGACGGCCATCGTCGGGCCGAACGGCGGCGGCAAATCGACCTTGCTCAAGGGCTTGCTGGGGCAGCTCGCACCCATGCAAGGGTCGCTGCGCTGCCGCTATCCGCGCGCGGCGTTGGGCTACCTGGCGCAAGCCTGCGAGGTCGAGCGTGACTTTCCGATCAGCGTGGAAGACTTTGTCAGCATGGGCCTGTGGGCGCAAACGGGCGCGCTGGGGGCTGTCAGCGATGCACAGCGGGGACAGATCAGCACGGCATTGGCAACAGTGGGTCTGCAGGGCTGGCAGCCGCGCTGGATAGCCGAGCTCTCGGGCGGGCAGTTTCAGCGCATGCGCTTTGCACGGCTCTGGGTGCAGAACCCGCCGGTGATCTTGCTGGACGAGCCCTTCACCGGTGTCGACGAGCCCTCTATCGATGTACTGCTGCAGCTGTTGCAGCAGTGGCATGCGCGGGGCCGCACCGTGCTGGCCGTGCTGCATGACCGCGAAATGGTGGAGGCGTTTTTTCCAGAGGCCTTGGCGCTGGCGGGCACCCAGCTGGGCTGGGGTGCCACCGCCGATGTGCTGCCGAGACTGGCAGCGCGCGCAGGTGCCAGGAGGCGCGCATGATCGCCGAGCTGTTGTGGCAGCCCTTTGTGGACTACGGCTTCATGCGCCGCGCGCTGGCCGGCTGCCTGGCCTTGAGCGCGGGTGCCGCGCCCTTGGGCACGATCTTGCTGTTGCGCCGCATGAGCCTGGTGGGCGATGCCATGTCGCATGCCATCTTGCCGGGCGCGGCCCTGGGCTATCTGCTGTTTGGCCTGTCCTTGCCGGCGATGACGATTGGCGGCCTGGCGGCTGGCCTGATCGTGGCCATGCTCTCGGGCGTGGTAACCCGTTACACCGCCTTGCGCGAGGACGCGAGCTTTGCCGGTTTCTACCTGATCTCGCTGGCGCTGGGCGTGCTGCTGATCTCGCTGCGCGGCTCCAATGTGGATCTGCTGCATGTGCTGTTTGGCTCAGTGCTGGCGCTGGACGATCCCACCCTGTACCTCACCGCCACCATCGCCAGCCTGTCGATGCTGGGCCTGGCGCTGATGTACCGGCCCTTGCTGATGGAATGCCTGGACCCCGGCTTTCTGCGCCTGCAGGGGCGCATGGGCAGCATCAGCCATGCGCTGTTCATGCTGCTGCTCGTGCTCAACCTGGTGGGCGGGTTCCATTCGCTGGGTACCTTGATGGCCGTAGCCCTGGTGGTGCTGCCCGCCGCCAGTGCGCGGTTCTGGCTGCGCGGCGTGGGCCTGCAGATGGCGCTGTCCACCGCTATCGCGATGGCCGGCAGCCTGCTGGGCCTGCTGCTGTCCTACCACGCGGGCATTGCGGCATCGGCCGCCATCACCTTGAGCCTGGGCTGTCTGTACCTGTTGTCGCTCTGCCTGGGCCGGCTGGGCAGCGTGCGCGCGCAGCGCCAACGGCCGGCCAACGATTCTGTGTCTGAACCAATGGGAGTATCCGAATGAGCAACTTTTACCTGAACCGCCGTGCGCTGCTGGGGCTGGCGCTGACCAGCGCCCTGCCTGTCGGCTCCGTCTGGGCTGCGGGCCAGCCGCTGCCCGTGGTGGCCAGCTTCTCCATCTTGCAGGATCTGACGCGCCAGGTCGGCGGTGACTTGGTCAGCGTCTCTGCCCTGGTCGGGCCTGATGGCGATGCCCATGTGTTTGAGCCCACACCGCAGCAGGCACGCCAGCTGCAGCAGGCCAAGGTGCTGGTGTCCAATGGCCTGGATTTTGAGGGCTGGTTGCCGCGCCTCAAGAAGGCGGCAGGTTTTAAAGGCCAGGAGATCGTCGCATCGCAGGGCATTGCGGTGCGTGCCTTGCCCAAGGGCCATGACCACGGGCACGACCATGGCGCTGACAAGGCGGGGCATGACCTCGATCACGACCATGACCATGGGCACGGCCACAACCATGGCCCCAACGACCCCCATGCCTGGCAGGACGTGAAAAACGCCATCGTCTATGTGCGCAATATCGCCAAGGGACTGGCCACGGCAGACCCGGCCAACGCAGCCCAGTACGACAAGCAGGCCACGCAGTACATCGCCCGCCTGACGGCCCTGGACGCCAGCCTGCGCCAGCGTTTTGCCGCCGTGCCCGCAGCACGCCGCACCGTTGTCAGCACCCATGATGCCTTTGGCTACTTTGCCCAGGCCTATGGCCTGCGCTTTGTGCCGGTGCGAGGCCTGTCGACCGAGTCCGAGCCTTCAGCGCGCGACATGGCAGCGCTCGTCAAGCAGGTGCGTGAAGCGCGCATCGGCGCCATCTTCCTGGAGAACATCTCCGACCCTCGCCTGCTTGAGCAACTGGCGCGCGAGACGGGCGCTGCCATCGGTGGGCGCCTTTACTCCGATGCGCTGTCGCCTGCAGGGGGCCCGGCTGCCACCTATATCAACATGGTTGAGACCAACGCGGCCACCTTGCTCAAAGCCCTGCAACCCGGCTGACCAAGGCTTTTTGCATAGACCATGCTGCCTGCCCATGCACCGGTGCAGGCAGCATGGATGGCGCACGGACACTGCAGCGTCTGCGTTCGGGGCAGCTAGGCTTTTGTAGGTTGCTCGCCCGTGTCGACAGCGGATCATCCGCTCCGCCTCGGTTTTCCTGCGGCCTTCTGGGGGCCATAAACCATAGTGATCTGTAAGATTGATCTCCCTCAAGATGCACATTCGCAACGGTATTTGGATTTTGTTAGCAGATACATGAAATTGAATGTATCCACGCTACGCACATCGCCACGCATACCCAGTTATGGGCTCGGCGCGTCGATTGTTCTGCATCAAGCCCAGAAGCCAGATTGAACCGTGCCATGCCTGCTATCAAAAGTTCTCTGCGCAGTGGGTGGATGTGGCTAAAAGTCACCACGCTTGGTCGTGGCATCAGACGGCACCCGCTTCATATTTGGCTTAGCTATTGAAGTTTTATATATATCTTGACGTGAGTTCTTGGTAAGAAACAGGCAAGCTTCCCCTATGATGCGACCTCGTTAGAAATTTTATTAATTTCTAAATATCAATAAGTTCTATTGATGATTGGGTCGGTGGCTGCTCATCTCCATGCCTCAATGCGATCTCTTCATCCAATGGACTAGAGGAACGCAGCGCCACGCGCAAGCGGGTGAGGGAGGGTGTCATCATGGTGTTTCAAGCAGCAGAACAACGACTGCCGGCTCAACCTGCAAGCCGCAGTGCCGTGCGTCTGGCCATAGCGTCCGCGCAGCGCGGCTTTACGTTGATCGAGGTCATGATCGTGGTCGCCATCGTGGCGATTCTTTCGGCGATCGCCTTGCCCAATTACAGCGAGTACATCAAGCGTGGCCAGATTGTTGAGGGCATCACACCCTTGGCGGATATGGGCGCCAAGATGGAGCAGTTCTACCAGGACAACCGTACCTACGTTGATGCCTGTAAGAGCAAGGTGGCTGCGGAGCCTGCCGAAACCGCGCGCTTTAAGTACGTCTGTGACGGACACAAGTCCCGCTATACGGTAAGGGCCAATGGCAAAGGCTCTATGTCCGGCTTCGAATTTGTACTGACCCACGAAGGTGCCCGCAACACAGCCAGCGTGCCAGCAGGCTGGACCAAAGGCACAGGCTGCTGGTCCACCCGAAGAGACGGGAGCTGCTGATGGCCAAGTTTCGCTACAGCCAAGGCGTCACCCTGATCGAGTTGATGGTCGGCTTGGCCCTCACCGTCTTTTTGCTGTTGTTGGCCATTCCATCGGTCTCCGTTTACATCCTCGATTCCAAAATCCGCGCGGCCGCCCAAGCCTACTACGATGGCGCGCAACTGGCGCGGGCCGAAGCGCTGCGCCGAAATGCTTTTGTGGCTCTTGGTATGACAGACAGCAACCTGGGCTGGAAGGTCACAGTAGGCGACACACAAATCGCCAGCAAAACCGTGGAAAGTGCAACCGGCCTGACTGTGGAGGCGGAGCAAAGTACCGTCACTTTTGACAGCGTGGGCCGCACCCCACAAGCGAATCAGGTGAATTTCAAGCCCACCAATGCGACATGTCTCGAAGACAGCGGTACCCAGCGCTGCCTGCGCGTGGTCATCTCGCAAGGTGGCCAGGTGCGTATGTGCGACCCGGCGATCAGTGAAGAGGGGGACAACCGCAAATGCTGAGTGCAACCCCCTACGGGCCTACCGCTGCAAACAGACCCAAAACGGGCCAGCGGGGCATGATGCTGATCGAGTCGCTGGTTGCCATCATGATCATTGTGTTTGGCATCTTGGGCATTGCCGGGCTTACCGCGCGGTCTGTGACTTCGTCCGGCCAGGCGCAATACCGCACCGAGGCGGGCATGTTTGCTGCGCAGATTGTGCAGGCCATCTCGCTCAAGGTGGATCGGAGCTCGCCTGAGGCGCTGGCTGCGTCACTGCAAAAAATGCAGCACCAACCGGAGGGCAGCCTGGAGCTTTGCAGTTTCAGCGGGGAACCGGCAGAAAACACCGACGTCCGCAATCTGCTGTCTGTTTTGCGAGGTGGTACGCAGGAAGTGCAGGGCTTACCCGGTGGGGTGGCTAGAAGGCAGCAGATTTTGGTGGACACCAGCGATGGCCTCAACAAGGTGACTGTCACGCTGTGCTGGGTGGTTCCTCGCGATGAGGCCCTGCGCAATTACCAGATCCAGGCCTATGTGCACTAGCCGCCTTTCCGTGTGCATGGCGCGCAGTTCCTGGTTGCAGCGAATCCGGTTGTCCGGCTGCTGCTATCCACAGCGCCCATCAAAAGCGCAAGCTGGTTTTTCCATCATCGAAATCCTGGTCGGCCTGGCCATTGGCCTGGCCAGCATGCTTGTCACCTACCAGCTCTATAGCGTTTCCGAGACCAAGCGCCGCAATGTCTCTTCTATGAGCCATGCCCAAACTGCTGGCGCATTGGCACTGTTCAGCATCGAGCGCGATATCCGCTCCGCAGGCCTGGGTTTTGCGACCATGGAGCCTCGGCATTTTGGCTGCAATGTGCAGGGGCATAGCAATGGCCGCGCTTTCACGTTCCCGCTGGTGCCCGTGCGCATCACCGCTACTGGCGGTACACAGCTCTGGGTGCTCACCGGCTCGTCAGCGAACATGGTGACCGGATCGCGCTACGAGGCCAGTGCCAATGGCGTCTTCAGCATGGAGAAATCCAATGCCGGCTTGCATGCCGGCGATGTGGCCGTGGGTACCTCAGACACCAATACCCAAGAGTGCCTGTTGATGGAAATCACCGCTGGCGCCCGCTCCACGGTGGCATCGGATTCGGGCAGCGTCCCCTATCCCGACAAGCGCGTAAGCCAGAGTGCCGGAAGCTATAGCAACTTCTACACCGGAACGAGCGCAATCCCTCGTTTTAACGGCGGCAGCCGCCGCAACATGCTCGATGGCGGCACAACCAGCCTGGGCGAAGGGGCGCTCTACAACCTGGGCCCCGAGCCGCAGTTGCACGTCTGGAGCCTGCAGGGCAATGAGCTGGTCTATTACAACCAATTGACAGAGACCAGCGAGAGCAGTGTTGCCGTCGCACACGATGTGCTCAGCTTTCAGGCGGAGTACGGCTATGACCTGGACGGGAATGGCCAGATTAACGGGGCGCAGGAATGGACAGCCACTTTCAGCGACGGCTGGACTTGGGACAAAGTGCTTGCCGTGCGCATAGCCATCTTGGTGCGCAGCTCGCAGTTCGAGCGTGAAGAGGTTACCGCAGAGCCACCACGCTGGGCCAGCGGCACCAAGCAGTTCTGGACAGATGACGACGCGCCCGGAACGGACTGGAAGCACTACCGCTACCGCGTCTATGAAAGCGTCATCCCGCTGCGTAACACCCTGTGGGGGCAATTAGCACCATGACCCATCCATACCGCCAACGGGTTCCCGCCACTCGCCCACATAGCGCACGCGGCGTCGTGCTGCTGGTCGCACTGGTCGTGCTTTTGGTGATGACGCTCACCAGCCTTGCGCTGGTGCGCACCACCACCACGGGCTCTTCCATCGCGGGCAGCCTGGCACTCAAGCAAACCGCCACCACCGGCGCTGATCTGGGCCTGGAGCGGGGGCTGGCGCAACTCGATCAGCTGTCGCAAAACGGCGCGGCGCTGGAGAGCAACAACGCTGGCGAAGCTTACTTCGCCAGTTTCGATCCCAGGGTCGCCGCCAAGGATCTGCAATGGGATTCCAGTGGCAAACAAGCCACCGCCGATGACGGCTTGGGCAATGAAGTGCGCTACATGATCCACCGCCTGTGCAGCGCCTCCGGCGCGGTGAGCGCGGCAGGCCAATCTTGTGTTGCACCCGAAGGCACCGGCTGCCCCGGCTCATCCGACAGCCCCGGCAGCGTGGTGCCCTGCAACGACCGGCCCATGTACCGCATCAGCGCGCGTGCGGTGGGCCCGCGCGCCACCGTGAGCTATGTGCAGATGACTGTGTATTGATGACGGCAGCGCGTAGGCGCGCCCCCTGGCATGGCCCTTACTCCCGGGCAGCAGCCAGCGATGAGAACAAAGGAGAGGGAAATGCTTCAGAAATTAAAAGACCAGGTGCCATGGCCCTGGGCCCGAGGCCTGTGGGCCGTGCTCGCTGCTGCCACCGTGGCGGCCGGCTTGTTTGCGAGCAATGCCACCGCCGACTCCACATCCAGCGACGCAGTCGATATTGCTGATATCCCGCTGGGCATTCTGGGCGACCAGACCAAGCCCAATGTGATGCTCCTGCTCGATACCTCGGACTCCATGAAATGGAGCCATATGCCCGATGGCTGGGAACGGCGTGAAACCAAGCACTTCCCTGTGGGCTACAAAAGCGCGTTGTGCAACGCGCTTTACTACAACCCAGATACCAACTACCCGCTGCCCAAGCAGTCCGATGGCACCACCGACATGCCCGTGCCAACGTTCTCTGCCGCATGGAAGGATGGCTACGACCAGTCGCAAGGTGTCGTCAATCTCGGTACCGCCTTCCAAGCCTATGAAATCGGCACGCGCGCCCGTGATCTGTACAGCGACCTGCCCCAGCGCGCCTATTATTTTCGATGGACACCCGCCAGCAGCACCTACCCCACGGTGCCCAGCTGGGAGCGTGAGGCCACTTGCACCTGGCCCACTGTCAGCAGCCTTTTTGACGACGATGGCAGCGTGCAGGACAGCGGTATCGTGGCCCAGCCCATTGACGGCGTGCCGGGCGGCGAGATGCGTGGCCGCTGGACCCGCGTCAAAATTGCCAATGCAGCCGCACAAGAGCGCAACTTTGCCATCTGGTACAGCTACTACCGCACGCGTATCAACATGGCCAAGTCCTCCGTCAGCCTGGCCTTTGGCACGCTGAACGACAACTTCCGCATCGGCTTTATGACGGTGGCCAAGCCCGGATCGGGCGCGCACAGCCACTTCCTGCCGGTGAAGGATTTCTGGGGCACCGACAAGCAGACCTGGTTCCAGACCATCCAGAGCGCCAAAACCGGCGGCTCCTCGCCCACGCGCGAAGCCTTGGCCCGCGTGGGCCGCTACTATGCTGGCAAAAGCGACAGCATCAACGACACGATGCTGCCCTTTGTCGACCCCGTCATCTCCGCCTGCCAGCGCCACTACACCATCGTCACCACGGACGGTTATTGGAACACGGGGCAGGAGACTTCTGGCAGAGGCCCGGTGCAGATTGATGGCGAGACTCTCGTCGGCCAGCAAGACGGCCCGCCGCTAGGGCTGACGCCGCCTGAGGGTTTGATTCCGCGTCCTATTTACGATGGCTCGGTCAGTGGTTACCGGTTGGAGCATGATGCACAAGTCAACTACGGGCTGGGCGAGTGCACCCTCGGCTGGAGAGTGACTGTGCCTGGTGGGGGCACCAAGACTGAGACGACCTATAAGAAGATCATCAAAAAGGATGTAATGCGGCGCAGCTGGTATACCGCAGATCTACATTGGTGGCAGCGAACAAACACGCAGACGATGCGCATCTCGCACAAGGCGCCATCCTCTGACGGTGGTGAGTTTTCAAATAGCGAAAGACAGTACTGGCATAGCCAGGGCACGCACACACAGACCAAACATCTGTACCAGCAGCTTGTGACCTGGAATTACATCAATAAAACTAAGTACCGCTACAAGCGGGTTACCACATGGAATACGGAGACCCAGACCCCCTGGGCACGGGCGGTGGCAAGCCAAACGCGGGAAAAGCGCTACTTTTACTGGTACCGTAACCCAGCGGTGGGCGAGGTGGAACTCAAGACCACTGATAAAGCAGTGTGCGAAGCCTTTGCCAGCGGCTGCCAAGTCGAACCGCCGGGAGGCGACAGCTGGAAGGTGGTGGAAGCCTGCTCTCCAGGAGCTGCTGGCGATTACAAGGTGGAATGCGACGGTCCCACCGAGCGTGATGTGAGCGCCTCAACGTATTGCAGCCGCAATGGCCAATTTGTACCAGGCGTTGGCACTATCACCTGCCAAGGTGTGGCTGTGCCGCCGTACAGTGGACCGGTGCTGGCCTGCAACAGTCTGCATCCCCAGCTAGCGGCCGACATTGTTGCCTCTGGCGGCAGCACGTCAATGGTGGAGTTCAGCAACTGTGATCGCAGCCATCGCGAAGAGAGCTATGTGCCTCAAGATCAGTGCGTCAATGCAGCTGCCACGCAGGACAATGGGTTTCGCAGCACCATCTGCACTCGTGAAGCTGCTAACGGTGCCGATGGCGAGACCGACAACAGTTGCCAGATCACCAGTGCGCCGGTATGGGATCCTGACAGCAGTACCTACACCGAGTGTCGACAGCGGAGCGGTTCGGAAATGGTAGCAATGTGCGAGCCCGGTAATCTGCCCGATCAGCCAGGCCGACTGAACGCAGCTTGCGAAAGCAGAGGTCGTCCTGCCAGCAGCTCGACGGTGGCCCCCAGCGCCTGTGCAGCAGGCATCGAGGGAGAATACGCAGTGGAATGCACCAATGCCCAGAGCAGCTGGAGCGGACCCATATCGCCAGAAACAAGAATCTGCCGCACAAATTTTGGGCTCGACTTTGATTTGAGTTGCGAAGTGCGGTATACCCCGTGGCGTGAAGTGCAATCGTGTACGTCTGCGGTACCTACACCTCTGAACGGCTGGGTAGGCACCGAATGCAGTAACGTGCCCGTAAGGCCGCCTGGGCCTGGAATCTGCAAACCCGCACCCGGCAAAGAAGGTATTCAGCCACCAGCGCCAACACCCGCAAATCCCGCCGCTTGTGCGCCTCAAGAAGCCACACCAGAAAACGGTTGCATTTATAGCACTTGTGAGAGGAGAGAAACTTACGAGGATGTAGCTTCATGCTCTCCGCAGAGCGCCAGTGCTCCTAGCTGGATCGCGAGCAGTTGCCAACCGAGACAGCAGCGCGAGCGACGAAGGCCCGATTGCCAAGGACCGGTAGAGGAATACAAGGCAGTCGGGAACTGTCAGCCGCGAAGCATCGATGCATCCATAGGCTATGGAACCTGCGCTGCCATCGTTGCGGATGAACCAGGAGCAGGACGGCCGGTTGCAGAAAATGGCTGGACCACTACCACCTGTGAGAGTGTCGACGAGAGCACCCCTGAAGGAGTGATCTATCTGCAATCAGAGGCGGAGTTTGCGGCATGCGTGGCGGGCACCACGGACGGCGTAGAAACCCAGTGCGTCCAGGAGGGGCCCAACACCATCGATGTTCCCCAAGGTGAGCTGTGCGTACCCGGCTACAACCCAACCACCCACAAAGTGACCGACTGCAGCGGGGTAGGGGTGGGCTCTACAACGATTGAGCCGACCAAGCCCGACCACTGCCCCCCAGAGACCTGCGAAGAGGCCAAAGGTAGCAAGAAGGTCTTCAACGGCGATTACCGGACCTACCATGTAACGCTGACTGGCGCAGCAGAAACCGGTCGTACCTTGGAAAGGCCACCCGGAATAGTGCCGTTCAACGGCGATCTGGAATCGCCTGCGATCTGCTATCCCCAGGAGCCAACGCCGCAGTTGCCGCCCCGTGGCAAACCCCAGCCCGGCACCGCCCCCTGGGCTGCCTTGCCAGCAACGCACACCCGCTGCGGCAGCCTGCCCTGCAATGAGGACCACCTGAACCCGGCTACGGGCGGCAGCAGCAACTCGCTGGCCGATGTGGCGCAGTACTACTACGCCACCGATCTGCGCCCCGGTGACGAGAACAGTACCCCACGCGGCTGGCCCAACCAGGTGCGGCCGGTGGGCACTGGGGCAGAGGACGACAAGGTCACTTGGCAGCACATGAGCACCTATGTGATCGGCATGGGGGTATCGGGCACCTTGAAGTACCACAAGGACTACAAGACTGGCGCCGGCGACTTTGCCGATCTGCGCAGCGGCCTCAAAACCTGGCCCATCTGGCCGCGTGAAGGGGCCAATGAGGAGAGCCCGGAATCCATCGACGACTTCTGGCACACGGCAGTCAATGGCCGGGGCCTGTATTTCAGCGCCAATGATCCATCAGCCATCCAGTCCGGTCTGGCAGAGGTGTTTGCCGATATCCGCGCGGCGCTGGGCTCTGGCGGCAGCGTGGGTGTGACCTCACCGATCACCGAGGCAGGCAACAACTTTGCCTATGCCGCCACCTACCGCACCGGCCGCTGGTCAGGCGATCTGCAGGCTTTCGAGATTGGCCTGAACTCCGGCTGGCGTACGCAAATCGAAGGCTGGTCTGCCAAGGATGCGCTGGACAGGCGCGACCTGGCCACCGACAACCGCCGCATTCTGTTCATGAACGCGGGCAGGCTGGCGGAATTTACCTACGCCAACCTGGGCAGCCTGCGCAGCCATTTCGAAGCCTCGGCCATCAGCACCCGCTTGGCCCAGTACGCGCAGATGAGCGATGCGCAAAAGGAAGCCGCCCAAGGCGCCAACCTGGTGAACTACCTGCGCGGCGACCGCAGCCTGGAAGACTTTGCGCTGGGCGACGAGCGCAAGCTTTACCGCCCGCGTGAAAGCCGCCTGGGCGACATCATCGGCTCGCAACCCCTGTACGTGGGCAAGCCCACGCGCCGCTACCGCGACGCCGGCTATGCCGCCTACCGCCTGAGCCAGCAAAACCGCAGGCCCATGGTGTATGTGGGCGGCAATGACGGCATGCTGCATGCCTTCCATGCCGACACCGATCTGCGCAAGACAGAAACCATCGGCGGCCGAACCGTGCCCGTAGCTGCGCGCGAAGCCTGGGCCTTTGTACCCACCGCCGTGATGCCCGAAATGGCACGCCTGGCCAGTGTGGACTACGACAGTGCCCACCGCTACTTTGTCGATGGCTCGCCCGTCGTGGCCGATATCCACGACGGCAGCGCCTGGAAGACCATCCTCGTGGGCGGCTTCAACAAGGGTGGCAAGGGCTACTACGCGCTCGACATCACCAACCCGCTGGAGCCCCAGCCGCTGTGGGAAGCCAGCCTGCCCGAGATGGGCCTGAGCTTTGGCCGCCCCATCATCTCCAAGCACCCCAATGGCACCTGGGCGGTGTTCCTCACCTCGGGCTACAACAACGCCGATGGCAAGAACCATGTGTTTGTGCTCAATGCCAGCACCGGCGCTGCCATTGCGCAAATGACCACCCCCAACGGCACTGGCCTGCGCGAGATCAACAACTACTTGCGCGACCCTGCCGGCGACAACACCACCCGCTTGCTCTACGGCGGCGATCTAGACGGCAATGTCTGGCGTTTCCAGTGGGATGTGGCCGCGAGCCGGTTCCAGGTGCAGCACGTGGTACAGCTGACTGGCCAACCCATCACCACCCGCATAGAGCTGGTGCAAGGCGGCACACAACTGCCGCGTATTCTGGTCGCCACTGGTCGCTTGTTTGGGTCTGCTGATATGGAGGATAAAAGCAAGCAGTCCATCTACGGTTTCGATGACAGGCCAGAAGGCTATGACATCAGCGCAGCCTCATTCCGGGCGGATCTCAAAGAATCCATATTGGAAGAATACATGGATACCGAGGGCAAGCTTGTGCGCCGGCTTCGCTGCGCAAGCCGCGACCATGCCGTCTGCAATGACCGCCGCAAAGGCTGGTATGTCGATCTGCCCATTGAGCGTGAACGGGTGAACGTCAATATGCTGTTGGCCGGTACCACCTTGGTGGTGGCCAGCAATGTGCCATCCGACGCGCCTTGCCTGGCAGGCGGCTCTGGCTGGCTCAACTACCTCAACTTTGAGACGGGGATGGCGGTAAACGGCAACCCGGAAGGCGGCGCCGCTGGTGAGCAGGTACCCGATACGCTGATCGTCGGCAATGCGCTGACCGCTAACCGAGATGGCACCGTGACCAGCCACATCCAGACCGGTGTCGTGGGAAAACCGATTGATATCGTCATCCCCGTGGCGACCCCCAAGCCACAGGGCAAACGCATCAGCTGGCGCGAGGCGGTGACGAACTAAGCGCTGCGCCGCTCCCACCCATAAACTAAAGGCCACCACAGCTATCGATCTGTGGTGGCCTTTTTTTATCGTTCGGCGCAAGGCGGGTGCTGTGGCTGGTCAGGCGTTCAGGGATGAGGCCCGGCGCTCAGCGGGCCTCAGCCCCCGGCGCCGCCGCCGGCAAACCGGTGCCCAGCTGCAGCACCGCCGTCACCATCGTCCCCGCAGGGCTCGATTGCACGCTGAAGCTGGCGCCCAGGCGCTGGGCGCGGGCGGCCATGCTGCGCATGCCCACCGATTGGCCCGCGCGTTGCACCGCCTGCACATCAAAGCCCACGCCATCGTCCTCTACCCGCACCAGCAGCTGGTTGGGCTTGGGCTGCGAGTACTCCACCCGCACCTTGCTGGCATGGCTGTGCTTGATGACGTTGGACAGCGCCTCCTCCACCAGCCGGGTCAGCAGCAGGCACTGCAGCGCATTGGGGCGCTTGCCTTCTTCGACCGTGCCCTGCCACTGCGCGGCAATGCTCCAGTGCGTTTGTACGCCTATCTCATCCAAGATGCGCGTGATGCGGTGGCGCAGCGGCGCGGCCCATTGCACGGGCGTATCGGGGACCGATGCGCCGGCGCTGGAGCCATAGTCGATCAGCTGGTTGAGGTCATCGCGCATGCTTTTGAGCAGGGACAGCACGCGTGCCGTGCTGATGGTGTCGGGCGACTGCTCCACCAACGCCATGCTGCGCACCAGGGCACCGCCCAGGCCGTCGTGCAGGTCATGGGCCAGGGCCATGCGCTCTTGCAGCTTGGCGTTTTCCAGCGCCTGCAGATGCTCGCGCTGCAGTGCCTGGGCCAGCTCGCCGCGGGCCGATTCCACCCCCACCTTCAGCTCACGGTTAAAGCGCCGCACCTCGTGCATCTGCTTGACCAACTGGCCGCCCAGCAGCAGCATCAGCAGGCCGATCACCAGAACGCCGCTGAGTGCGGCCCAGTCGCGCGCCACCTGCCAGCGGTCCAGCACCGAGTAGAGGTTGTTCAGCGCCACCAGGGTCAGCAGCAGCCAGATACAGGCGAGCAGGATATGGGCCAGATTGCGCGGCCGTCTGCGCGGAAACCAGGCATGGATCTGGAACTGCAGTCCATTGACCAGGAACACCGCCGTCGCGCCCTGCCACACCAGGCTGAAACCCTGGCGTGCATGCTCGGCCGGCACCAGGCAGGTCACAGCGGCGCCGATAAAGGCCAGCGCCCACAAAAAGCGTTCCACCCAGGGCAGCTTCTGCCCCCCAAAGCGGAAGGTAAAGATACACACGCTCAGCACATAGCCCAACAGCGCCACCAGGCTGAAACGGGCGCGGGTCAGCGAATCGGGCCAGGGCCACTGCGTGCCCGCCAGGTAGGTGCTCAGGTACAGCATCCAGCACAAGGCCATCAGCGCAAACCAGCCATAGGTGCGTGCGCGGCGCTGCAGCAACCAGATGCTGAAGAACAGCACACCCGCCATCGCGCAGAGCACGGCATTGACAAAGTAGACCGTGCGCTGGCGCCATTGCTTGCCCGCCTGCACATCGGCCACTTGTTGCGGCGCGCCCAGGCGCAGCTGGCCCAGGCCCGGGCTCAGCGCCCTGCTGCCCACCACGTACACCCAAACATGGTTGATGCCAGGCTGCAGCATCGATTCAGGCAGCAGCCACCAGCGCGGCACATTCCAGCTGCGCGACAGTGGCTCGACCAGCGACGCATCGCTCCACAGCAAATCATGGTTCACATACACCGCGCCAGCCACGCTGATGCCATCGATGCCGAGCGCCACTGCGCTGGGCGCCACTGCGCTGGGTGCCACCGCAGACTCGGCATCGAGCACCTGCGGTGCGTTGTCGCAGACGCGCTGCCAGGCAATGCGGTACCAGACCGCGCCATCGTGCGTGGGCCAGCGGCTGGTCCACAGATCGGGCAGTTTGACCGGCTCCCAGCCCTCAGCGGGCGCGGGAAGTGCGGGGTTGAGCCCACTGGCGCGGGCCGCATCCACCTGCAGGATCTGTGCTTTGCAGCTGGCGCTAGGGGTGGTGCCCGATTGCGAGGTTTGGGCCATTGCCGGCCATGCCATCAGCATAACCAGCAGTGCGAGCAAGTACGCCCCGGCTTGCAGCAGCCGGGGGAGGGGGTTGCCGCGCCCGATCACTCAATCATTCCCCGGGCGCGCGCTTCGCGCACGGCCATCATGCGCGAGGAGACCGCCAGCTTGCGGTAAATGCGCTTGACATGGCTCTCCACAGTGTGGCGCGACAGATGCACTGCGTCAGCAATTTCTCGATTGCTCATGCCATCGGCCACCAGGCGCAGTATCTCGGCCTCCCGGGGGGTCAGGCCAACATCCGGCTCACCGCCATGGGTGGCAGGTGTAGCGCTATCGGCGGGCTTGGGCGCGCGCATGGGCAGCAACTGCAAAATGCGGCGGGCGATAAAAGGGTCGATCGGTGCGCCTCCGCGCAGCACGCTGCGGATGGACAGCATCACCTCGAAATCATCACGCTGCTTGAGCACATAGCCGGTAGCGCCAGCGCGCAAGGCGCTCAGGATCAGCTCTTCCGAGCTCCAGGCCGACACCACCAGAATGCCCAGGCCCGGGTCCTCGGCCCGCAGCTCTTCAATCAGCGACTGGCCATTGCCATCGGGCAGGCGCAAATCCACCAAAGCCAGGCCCACCGGCTCTTCGGCGACCACGGCCCGCGCTTCAGCCAGGGTGCTGGTAACGATCAGCGCATCGTTCTCATACCCCAGTTGTTTCAACACCTGACGCAAGCGTTCTTGCAGAAGCGGCTCGTCCTCCACGACCAAGACGGGGACGGGTAAAAGAGCATCTTCAACGAGCAGAGAAGGTTCAAGCATGGGCAACAAAAAACGCGGGGGCGGACCCCCGCGATGGTATGCGAGTGGGCGAAAAATGCTATCCCTGAAACTGGGGAATTTCCCCGCCTGTGCCGTTGGCCGAGGGCGGGTAAGTGGTCACTGCCCGGCCAGCAAACGGAGGCAAAGCAGCCAGCAATCCCTGTTTGGTTTTTGCCGAGGTGACCATCTTCTGTGATTTAAATTGGTATTACCAAAATACCAATTAAGTTAGTAGATTGTCAAATTACGGGTTTACCCTGACTATAAAATCGCTTATCTCCCCAATAATCGCCCAACTTTGCCGCAGGTTAGAGATTTCATGGTTTATTGGTAATACCAATTTAGACCAAAGGTCCAACCAACGGCACAGCGAACAAGCCAATCACCAGGCAAGGCCAAGCACAGGGCAGCCCTAGCAGCCCGTTAGCGCTTTGCCACCCGGTGAACAGCCCAAGAACAAGGCGCGCCATGCGCCCGTCCAATAACTTCGAGACATCGCCATGCAAACTCTCTGGCAGCAAAACTACGACCCGGCTGGCAACATCTGGGTGTCGGCCCTGGTGGCCTTGATTCCGATCCTGTTTTTCTTTTTGGCGCTGACCAAGCTGCGGCTCAAGGGCTACCAGGCGGGGACGGTCACGGTGGTGCTGGCCCTGGCGGTGGCGTTGTTGTTCTACCGCATGCCCGTCAGCACGGCGCTGGCTTCGGCCGTCTATGGCTTCTTCTACGGTTTGTGGCCCATTGCCTGGATCATTGTGGCGGCCGTTTTTCTGTACAAGATCTCCGTCAAAACGGGGCAGTTCGATGTGATCCGCTCATCGATCCTGTCGGTCACGCCGGACCAGCGCCTGCAGCTCATCCTGGTGGGCTTTTGCTTTGGTGCGTTTTTGGAAGGCGCGGCAGGTTTTGGCGCGCCGGTGGCCATCACGGCGGCCTTGCTGGTCGGCCTGGGCTTTAAGCCGCTGTATGCCGCAGGGCTGTGCCTGATCGCCAATACCGCGCCGGTGGCCTTTGGCGCGATGGGCATTCCGATCATCGTGGCTGGCCAGGTCTCGGGCGTCGATGCATTTGCGATTGGCCAGATGGCCGGCCGCCAGCTGCCCTTCATGACCGTGCTGGTGCTGTTCTGGCTGATGGCCATCATGGATGGCTGGCGCGGTGTGAAGGAGACCTGGCCTGCGGTGCTGGTCGGTGGCGGTTCGTTTGCGATCATGCAGTTTCTCACCGCCAACTACATTGGCCCGGAGCTGCCCGATATCACCTCGGCCATCGTGTCCTTGATTGCGCTGACCCTGTTCCTCAAGGTCTGGCAGCCCAAGCGCATCTTCCGCTTCACGCCTGAGGCGGGTGAGCAAGCTGCTTCGGCCGTGCCTGCAGCGCCGGTGTCCTCGGGCGCACCGCTGACGGCTGTTGCCGTCATCAAGGCCTGGTCGCCCTTCATCATCCTGACCGCCATGGTCACCGTCTGGAGCATCAAGCCCTTCAAGGCGCTGTTTGCGGCAGGCGGCCCGCTGGCGTCCACCGTCATCAATATTCCGGTGCCGTTCCTGCACAACCTGGTCGAGAAGACGCCGCCCGTCGTGGCCGCTGCCGCCCCTTATGGCGCTGTCTACACCTTCAACTGGCTGCTGGCCACCGGCACCGCCATCCTGATTGCGGCGCTGATCACCATTGCCTTCACCCGCCTGTCGCCGTCCAAGGCCGTCGCTACCTTGGCGGAGACATTCAAGGAACTGGCCGTGCCGATCTACTCCATCGGCATGGTGCTGGCCTTTGCCTTTGTCGCCAACTACTCCGGCCTGTCGGCCACCCTGGCGCTGGCACTGGCGCACACGGGCCAGGCCTTCACTTTCTTCTCGCCGTTCCTGGGCTGGATTGGCGTGTTCCTGACGGGGTCGGACACCTCCGCCAACGCGCTGTTTGCCGCACTGCAAGCCACCACAGCGCAGCAGCTGGGCCTGCCCCAGGTGCTGACCGTCGCTGCCAACACCACTGGCGGCGTGACCGGCAAGATGATCTCGCCCCAGTCCATCGCCATTGCCTGCGCCGCTGTGGGCCTGGCGGGGCGCGAATCGGACCTGTTCCGCTTCACGGTCAAGCACAGCCTGATCTTTGCCGTCATCATTGGCTTGATGACTACGCTGCAGGCTTATGTGTTTCCGTGGATGATTCCAGGTCACTGAAGGTCGCTGCGCCATCGCTGTTGATGGCGCCCGCGACGAGAACACACCACACCTGAAAGCTCTCCCCCATGCGCCTCGCTGACCATGTCGTCGAAAAACTGCTTGCCCTGGTGCAGGCCCGTGGGCTGCAGCCGGGCCAGCGCCTGCCGGCAGAGCGGCAACTGGCGCTGGAGCTGGGGGTGTCGCGCACGTCAGTGCGCGAGGCGCTGCAAAAGCTCATCAGCCAGGGGGTGCTGTCGGCCCGGCGCGGTGATGGCACCTATGTGCAGACGGTGCCGTCGGCCGATTGGCTGCAGGAGGCCATGGCGCCACTGGCTGGCCTCATCGAATCCGACCCCAACTACCGCTACGACGTGCTGGAAACCCGCCATGCGCTGGAGAGCAGCACCGCCTGGCTGGCTGCGCAGCGCGCCACCGCGCAGGACAAGGAACGCATCCAGCGCTGCTTTGATGTGATGATCGAGCACCAGCAAAGCGGCCATGCCGAGCTGGCTGCGCGCGCCGATGCGCAGTTCCACCTGGCGATTGCCGAGGCCTCGCACAACCTGGTGCTGGTGCAGGTGATGCAAAGCCTGTTCACCGTGGTGCTCTCTACCGTGGAGCGCAACCGCCACGACATGTTCCGCCTGAGCGCCCCGGTCACCCTGCAGCAGCTCACCGTGCAGCACCAAAGCCTGATGCAGGCGATTTTGGAGGGCGACCCGCAGCGCGCCCGCGCCTGCATTGGCGAGCATCTGGAGCATGTGCGCCACACCATCCAGCAGATGGACGAAGAGCGCGCGCGGCGCGAGCGATCGATGCGCCTGCCGGCCGAGCTGATGCCCAGCCCGCCCGGTGCGCCATGATGGGCATTGCGCCAGACCATCTACCGAAACAACCGCCCGAGACAAACACCCAGCCCTGAGAGAGCCAGCATGATCATCTCTTCCGCATCCGATTACCGCGCCGCCGCGCAAAAGCGCCTGCCGCCGTTTCTGTTCCACTACATCGATGGCGGCGCCTATGCCGAGCAAACGCTCAAGCGCAATGTTGCCGACTACGCCGATGTGGCCCTGCGCCAGCGCGTGCTCAAGGACATGAGCCAGCTCGACACCAGCATCGAGCTGTTTGGCGAAAAGCTCTCCATCCCCGCCATCCTGGCGCCCGTCGGCCTGCTGGGCATGTTTGCCCGCCGGGGTGAGGTGCAGGCATCGCGCGCCGCCGCCGCCCACGGCATTCCCTTCACCCTGTCCACCGTCTCGGTCTGCCCGATTGAAGAAGTGGCACCGGGCCTGGGCCGGCCGATGTGGTTCCAGCTCTATGTGCTCAAGGACCGGGGCTTTATGAAGAACGCGCTGGAGCGCGCGCAGGCCGCTGGCTGCTCCACCCTGGTGTTCACCGTCGATATGCCCGTGCCCGGCGCCCGCTATCGCGATGCGCATTCGGGCATGAGCGGCCCCAACGCCGCCATGCGCCGCTACTGGCAGTCCGTCACGCACCCGGGCTGGTCCTGGGATGTGGGGCTGAACGGGCGCCCGCACGACCTGGGCAATATCTCCGCCTACCGGGGCAGCCCCACCGGCTTGGCTGACTACATCGGCTGGCTGGGCAGCAATTTTGATCCATCGATCTCCTGGAAGGATCTGGAATGGATCCGCGACTTCTGGAAGGGCCCGATGGTCATCAAGGGCATCCTCGATCCGGAAGACGCCAAGGATGCCGTGCGTTTTGGCGCCGATGGCATCGTGGTCAGCAACCATGGCGGCCGCCAGCTCGATGGCGTGCTGTCGTCGGCCCGCGCGCTGCCGGCCATTGCCGATGCGGTCAAGGGCCAGATCAAGATCCTGGCGGACTCGGGCATCCGCAACGGCCTCGACATCGTGCGCGCCATTGCCTTGGGGGCCGATGCCACCTTGCTCGGCCGCGCCTTTATCTATGCGCTGGCCACTTCGGGCCAGGCCGGCGTCAAGCACCTGCTGGAGCTGATGGAAAAGGAAATGCGCGTGGCGATGACCCTGACCAGCGTGGCCAAGGTGGCCGATATCAACGGCGATCTGCTGGTACGCCAGTAAGCACCGTCCAGCCATTGCCCCCCTCACTGCCATGACCGCTGCCACCACCACCCCCGTCTCGCGCGATGCACTGCTCGCCCAGTTGCGTTCCGCCGTCGGCCCCGCCCATGTGCTGACCGGCGACCAGGCCACGCGCCGCTTTCGCAAAGGCCACCGCACGGGCGAAGGCCCGGTGCTGGCGGTGGTGCGCCCCGGCAGTTTGTGGGAGCAGTGGCAGGTGCTGGAGGCGGCCGTGGCCGCAGGGCGCATCGTCATCATGCAGGCAGCCAACACTGGCTTGACAGGCGGATCCACGCCCGACGGCAGCGGCTATGACCGCGAGATCGTGCTGATCAACACCTTGCGCATCACCGGGGTGCAGGTGCTGGGCGACGGCGCCCAGGTCGTCTGCCTGCCGGGTGCTACGTTAGACAAGCTGGAGCAAGTGCTGGCACCCCTGGGCCGCGAGCCGCACTCGGTCATCGGCTCGTCCTGCATCGGTGCCTCGGTGCTGGGCGGCATCTGCAACAACTCTGGCGGCGCCCTGGTGCGGCGCGGCCCGGCCTATACCGAGCTGGCGCTCTACGCCCAGGTGCAGGCCGATGGCAGGCTGGCGCTGGTCAACCACCTGGGCATTGCACTGGGCGCCACGCCGCAAGAGATATTGACCCGCCTGCAAAACGGCGACTACCGCGACGCCGATATTGCGCACGATGCGCAGCGCGCCGCATCCGACCCGCGTTACGCCGCTGCCGTGCGCGATGTGGACCAGGATTCGCCCGCGCGCTTCAATGCCGATCCCTCGCGTTTGTTTGAGGCCTCGGGCTCGGCCGGCAAGCTCTGCCTGTTTGCGGTGCGGCTCGATACCTTCCCCAAGGTGTCCAGTACCGTCTTCTACATCGGCAGCAACGCGGCCGACGACCTGACCACCGTGCGCCGCCATCTGCTCACCGCCTTGCCCGAGCTGCCGATTGCCGGCGAGTACATCCACCGCACCGCCTACGACATCGGCGAGAAATACGGCAAAGACACCTTCTTGCTGATCGACCGCTTTGGCACGGCCCGCGTGCCGGCCGCCTTTGCGCTCAAAAGCCGGGTCGATGGTTTCTTTGAACGGCTGGGCCTGCGCGGCGCCAGCGACCGCATCATCCAGGCCTTGACCAACCTGCTGCCCAGCCACTTGCCGCCGCGCATGCGCCAGTGGCGCGAGCGCTATGAGCACCACCTGCTGCTGCGGGTATCAAACGACACGGCCGACGCTACGCGCGCGTTCCTCAGCACGCATTTCAGCGGCAGTGCCAGTGGCGCTTGGTTTGAGTGCGATGCGCAAGAGGGCCGCAAGGCCTTTTTGCACCGCTTTGCGATTGCGGGTGCTGCCATCCGCTACCGCGAAGTGCACCGCGCCCAGGTGGAAGACATCGTCGCGCTCGATGTGGCCCTGCGCCGCAATGACCGCGACTGGGTGGAGCAGCTACCGGCCGAGGTCGAGGCCGACATGGTGCACAAGCTCTACTACGGCCATTTCTTCTGCCATGTTTTCCACCAGGACTACATCGTAAAAAAAGGCGTCGATCCGCTGGCGATGGAGCACCGCATGTGGGTGCTGCTCGACGCGCGCCGGGCCGAGTACCCGGCAGAACATAACGTGGGCCACCTCTATGTGGCCAAGCCGGCGTTGGCTGATTTTTATCGGCGCCTGGATCCCAGCAACAGTTTGAACCCTGGCATTGGCCATACGGCACGGGGCAAGAACTGGGAGGTTTGCTGTGATCGGCCAAGTGGCTGGCCTCAAGGCTATTCGGAGTGATGCTCGCGCACATCGCGGCTTGTGGGGCTGGCTGGCGGTCTGACTAGCTAGCGTGTGTGGTCTGTGGGTGTGCGTTGAGTCGTAAGCTGCAGCGTCCGGGCTGCCTGGACTGACTTGGAGGGTTGCGCTTTCCGGGCAGGTTCATCGGGCTTCCAGCTCGTCGCAGAGCATGTCCCAGAAGGTTTGCACCAGCAAGGGCGTATCGGCGCGCCTGCCGTGCTTCATCAGGCAGATCTTGCGGGCCAGTTGCGGCCGGCTCACCGGCAGGTAGCACAGCTGCGGGTCTGACAGCGCCTGCTTGCTCAGGCTGGATATCACGCCCACCTTCAGGTCACTGTGCACCACTGCGTAGAGCGACTCGATCGACGACAGGTTCTGCGGCGTGTTCATGTTCACCCCCTGGTCTTTCAGCACGGCCGCAATCATGTCGTAGGTGTTGCCACGGCGCAGTATCACCAGCGATTGGTCCTTCAAGTCGCGCCAATGCAATTTGGGCAGCTGTGCCAGCGGGTGGCGCTGCGAGACCACCACCATCATCTCATCGGTGGTGATCAAGCGCGAATCGATGTGCATGGGCGTGTCGAAATGCAGGCCGATGGCGATATCCGCATCGCCCTGTGTGATGGACTCTGCCAGCGTGTCGCTGTGCATATCGTCCAGCTGAAACTGCACCTGCGGATAGCGCTGCTGAAAGCGCGCCATATGCGGCGCAATCCATTGCGATGCCGAAGGAATGCAGTGCAGGCGGATGACATGGCTGCGGTGCTGCAGGCGTTGGTGCATGTCTTCCATGCCCTGGTCGAAGGTGGCGATCATCCAGCTGACCTGGGCGCGTACGGATTCGCCTGCAGGCGTCAGCCGCACACGCCGCATGCTGCGGTCAAACAAGGTCGCCCCCAGGGTGATCTCCAGCTCGGCCGGCGATCCGGGGTCGCCAAGAAAAGTACCTCGCCCGCCGGGCGAAATCCGGCCAGCAAAACCAAGCAGCGCCGCAGGCATATGCATAAGCAAGATCAAGAGCAAGCCGAGCGCAGAGATGGCCCCACAGCGGACCGGCAAATCTGCCCAGCAAACTTAAACGCGTAACCCCCCAAAACCCCGGGCTGGAAAGCACCAATTGCCCGACTACGGCGCTCGGACCGTATTGAAAAGCTAACACCTTAAACCGTCTGAATAAGGTCCTCCTTTAGGTATGTGGATAGCGAGGGTACCAGTGGCAAACCCTGGGCCAGATGTGGTGGTCATGGGTAGTAGCTGGTGCGCATTGAGAGCCAACGCAACAATCGCCGCCCCGCAGATGCCCCGCTGCGCGCGGGCAGGCGCTATTGAAATAGATGCAGATGATGCCTGTGCTTACAGTTAGTGCTGGCGATGGCTTGCATCTGGAGGGGGCCTTTTTGACAGCCGAGTGAATGCGCAGGACACCAGGTACAGCAAAACTTTTTTGCACTGCGGACCCGCTTGAAAGCCAGCACTGACGTAGGTTTTGGGAAATTATGGAATGCAGCAAGCAGCGCTGCCGAACGCTGGCAATGGGGCTGGAGCCTGCTGTGCCACAAGTGGCTCATGGCGGCGGGATGAAACTTTTGAGCCATTGCCGTTGATTTGATATTTATCTAACAAAGGCGGTAAAAGGTAAGTTTCATTGCGCCCGTAATTAAACTTCCAGTTCATTGATGTTTTCAATAAATGGAGGTTTTGTGATAAGCAAAGACTTTAACTCAACGCGGGGTGGGGGGAGCCAAACCCGCGTGCAATGGCCTCGGCTATCGTCTGGGCGCCGAGCCAGGCGCGCCAAGCTGAACCCGGCCATGTTAGCGCTGGCGGGGCTGTGCGCGATGGGTGCTTTGGCGGCGCCGGCCTATGCCGCCATCACCATCACCAGTGCGGTGGTGGCAGCCGATGGCAGTGGCCCGTTTGATGCGGACGATGCGCCGGGCCATGACAGCGGCAGCAACAACGGGGTGGTGCGTACGCAAGACACGGTTCTGTACACCATCAACTACAACGCGTCAAACACCAGCAGCGGCACCATCACTGCGACCCTGCCTGCGGGCATGCGCTGGGACCCCAGCGCCACGGCCGCCAGCGTTTGCAATGGCCCCGCCGGTGGTAGCTTGAACGATGCCCGAACCGTGCTGACCTGCGACCGCCAGCCCAGCACGCCGGGGGTGGAGTCGTTCCAGGTGCTCGGCTGGGTGGGCAATGTGGCCCATGGCGCCACGGTGGCGATGACGGCTGCAGCGGGCACTTCGTCGGTGACGTCGGCACCGGTGACGGTGTCTGCCACGCCCAAGACCGACACCCGTGTGCGGGTGGAAGTGCCCAACATCACGCGTGTACAAAGCCCTGCGGGTTCCGGTGTCTGGATGCGGAATTTGCCGCTGACCATCAGCCTGGGTGCCGTGAGGCCTGCGAGCGGCAATTTCAAGGGATTCGAAGCGCTGCAAAGCCCGGTGTCGGCCACCCTGAAGGTGCAGCCCGGTGCGGTGGTGCTGGACTGCCCAGGGGGCGCGAGCTGCACGCAGTCTGCGCCAGGTGCTGATATCACGGTGCTGTTCAACAGCCCAACGACCCACTTTCTGGATCCGTTGACCGCGCCCGGCTTTGGCGATACCTGGCTGGAGACGGCGCAGTTTGTGGTGCAAATAGGGGTGCCTGAGGATCCGAATTTTCCGGCGGGCCAGACCAGCCGGATTACCGCGCAGTTGACGAACTTTGCGCCACAGGGCTTGTCGGGTCAGGCCAATGCCGCGCCCGCTCCGGGGCACCAGCCTGGCTTCAGCTGTGCGCCGAATGCAAACCTGAATGTCACGCAAAGCTGCTTTAACACGGTCATCGACCGCACCCAGCCACTGTTGCTGGAGCCCAATGGGGGTGCGGTGTTTGACGGCAGCGGCTATATATACGGCGATGCCCACGGCTACACCATCGGTGCGGAAAAAATGCTGCCTGGCCAGAACTTCATGGCCACGGTCGGCCTGGTCAACCAGAGCAGTTCCGAGCTGGCAGTCACCGATGCGCAATCCTGCGTTGCCTGGGACCCTGCGTTGCTGGAGTTGCGTGCTGCATCCAGCCTCAAGCTGTCCAACTTGCCGAACTTTATCTTTCCGCCCACGGTGGATTTGCCGAATGTAGCCCCGGCGGACATGGTGCTGGAGTACTCGGCCCAGCCCTATGCCAGCAATGATGCGCGCAAGGCGGCCAACTGTGGCGAGGCGGGGGATGGCAACCCGCTGTGGACCAGCAACTACGCATCGCTGCCGGCCAATACGATCACCAGCGTCCGCTACGCCTACCGCCCAGACCTGCGGCCGGGCGACACGGTTGGCCTGGTGCTGCCCTTCAGGCGCAGCACTGGCGCTGCTTCTTTGGCTTTGGCCGATGACGCACCGCTGGCCTGGTTTACGCAGTACTACAGCGAGGCTACTGGGCGGATCTACTCTCGGTATGCGGGCGATGGAGCGACTTCTGGCGGAGACGGTGGCGGCTATGTGCAGGCTGCATCGGCGCTGGCACGGCACAGCATCAGCATGCCCAACAGCGTGGCGCCTGGTGGGATGTTTCCGATCACCGTGACGCCGCGCACCATTGGCGCTGTGGGGGCAGGGGTGGATGGTGTGTCTCGCAATGTCGAGATCACCATTGATTTCCCCAACACCTATATCCAGCCCGTTGCAGCGTCGATTGCTGCGGCGCTGCCACCCGGTGCAACCCATAGCCTGACCGAAGCGAACCTGGGCCAGGACGGCTTGCCCGGTACGGGTGATGCCGGTGAGGCACCCGCCAAGCTGGTGATTCGCCTGGGTGACCTGGCGGCCCCAGGCGGTACCGCTGGCCCCGGGGTGCACCAGGGCCATGTTACGGAGTATCCGCCCATCACGTTCCAGGCGCAGGCTGCCTATACCTCGCCCGTGGGTGCATACCCCCTGGTGGGACGCGTGACGGCCACCAATGATCTGAGCGTGGCCGATTACAGCGATGTGGACAACATATCGCCCGAGACCATGCAGCAAGACCGCACTGAGCGCGTCAGCACCACGGTGTCGGGGGTGGGCGGTTTCCAGATGAGCAAGTCGCTGGTGAGCGGTGGCACGGTCGACAACACCGACCCGGCCAACCCGGTGACGCGCATCACGGCAGGTGAGCCCTTTACCTATGCGATCTCGTTCGGCAATGCCACCAGCTTGACCAAGGGCCGGTTGCGCATGGTCGATGTGCTGCCCTTTGATGGCGACAGCCGTGGCACCACGGCCCTGGGCCCGTTGCAGATGCTGAGCGCCCAGGCCGCGATGGCCAGTGCCAGCCAAGGCGCCATCGATATCGAGTACACCGTGACGGGCGCCGCTGCAGTGCAAGCAGCTGTGCAAACGCCAGGCAACGAAGACGCGTCGACCGGCGTGGACTGGATCGCGTATACGCCGGGTGCGGCTTTCCCTGCCGGCGTGACTGCGCTGCGCTTTACCACCACCTTGGGCTTGCAGCCGGGCTTTAGCGGTATTGCCAACCTGGAGATGCGCAGCACCTCGGCACTGACCCCGGCGACCCAGCTGTTCAACGATGTGTTTGGCCGCGAGCTGAGCCCGGGCGGCCTGGTGCTGACGGCCAGCGGGCAGGTGCAGCTGAGCGGGCAGGCCGCAGCGAGCCTGGTCGGGCAGGTCTTCAACGACCTGAACATGAACGACAGCCGCGATGCGGGCGAATCTGGTGTGGCGGGCGTGACGGCGACAGTGACCTGTGAAGCGGGCCCTGCCTGTACTGCTGGTGCATCGCACACGGCGGTGACGGATGCGGATGGGGTCTACAGCTTTGCGCCTGGCGCGATGGTGGACGGTCAGCCGAACTTCCCTGGTCTGGCCAGCGGCTCCTGGACCTTGAGCATCGCGCCTGATGCGAGCTGGAGCAATCGCAGCTCGACAGCCGGTACCGTCAATGGTGTTGCCTCGGGGGATGCGGTGGGCCGCTCGATCACTGGCATCGTTGTGCCCACCGGTGCAACCGCGGTGGACTATGTGTTCAGCGAATCCCAAGTGGGCAGCCTGACTATCAACAAGGCACTGGCCTTGCCCGATGGCGTGGCCGGTCCTTTCGACTTTGCGTTCACCGCGACCTGCGATCTGCCAACCGCCGGTTTCACCTACCCCGCTACGCTGGCAGGCTATCCGGCCAACACGGCAGTGACGATGGACAACCTGCCCGCCGGCGCCAACTGCCTGGTGACGGAAGACCAGCCGCTGCCGGCTGCGCCCGACACCTACCAGTGGGCGGCCCCTACGGCGCCGGATGCTGTGGTGATCACCGGCGGCAGCAATGTGGCGGTGACGGTGACCAATGTGCTCGCTCCCTTTGGACAGCTGGGCAACATTGTGCTGAACGCCACCACGCATGTGCCAGAAGGCATCGCCGGCCCGTTCAGCTTTGTGCTGACTGCCACTTGTGACTTGCCCGAGGCTGGCACCAAGCACAGCGTGACGCTGGACTACCCCAGCAGCTCGTCGGCCATGATCAGTGGCGTGCGGGCTGGTGCGCAATGTGCGTTGTCGGCAGGCTTGCCCGATGCCCCAGCGGGTTATCGCTGGGCAGATCCGGCCTTTGACCAGGCCTTGGTGACGGTGGAGGCGGGTGCTGATGTGCCTGTGGCGGTGACGAATAGCCTCACGCGCATGGAAGTGGGTAGCGCTGAGCGGGTGCCAGTGGATAGCCGTGTTGCTTTGCTGCTGTTGGCGATGGCTATGGCGGCGGGAGCTAGCTTGCATATGCGCAAGCGTTAAAGATCAACTGGGCAGCAGCGCGGGCCACTCCGAGCTGCTGCCTGGTCGATGTGAGTGAGAACCGGGGCTTTGGCTCCGGTTTTTTTGTTTTGTGCTTTTGTTTTTGTTTTGGTGCGGTTTTGTTGGTTGTTGTGCTTGTTTATGGGGTTTGTTTACTACTGGCGTAGGGCAGTTGGCCGGGATGTGCGCCCGGCGGCGCAGTTACTTTCATTTGGCGCCAAATGAAAGTAACCAAAGCAAAGGCGCCCCTGCTGCTTGCGACCCTTCGCGTTGCGAAGGGCAACCTGTGTCGTGGCATTTGCGGGGTGTGCCGCGAAACTCTCTACGCGCTCAAAGCGCTCCGTTCAGACAGACGCGGCAAGCTAGTTGACGATGCACTGGCACTCTGCGGTGCCAGCGCCACCCCGCAAATGCCACGCCCCAGGCGCATGCAAAAGGGGGGGATGCGGGATAGCTTCTTTGGGTGTTTTGGGGCTAGGGCTTTGTGAGGCTGGTTGGCTGGCTGTTGTGCTTGTTTATTGGTGTTGTTTACTACTGGCGTAGGGCAGCTGGCCGGGATGTGCGCCCGGCGGCGCAGTCACTTTCATTTGGCGCCAAATGAAAGTAACCAAAGCAAAGGCGCCCCTGCTGCCTGCGACCCTTCGCTGCGCTGCGGGCAACCTGTGGTGCGCGGGTATGGGCTGCACCGCGAAACTCTCTACGCGCCGTAGGCGCTCCGTTCGGACAGACGCGGTGAGTCAGTTCACGAAGCAGTTGCACTCTGCGGTGCAACTGCCCAGCCCATACCCTGTGCTCCTCGGCGCATTCAGAAGGGGCCCGAGCAGACGTAGGCCGTCGCTACGCTCGGCCCCCCAAACAGGCCGAGCGTAGCGACGGCCTACTGGTATTTGGCTGTTGTTCGCATCACCCCCTTTTGCATGCGCCTGTGGCGTGGTGTTTGTGGGGTGGCGCTGGCACCGCAGAGTGCCAGTGCATCGTGAACTAGCTTGCCGCGTCTGTCCGAACGGAGCGCTTTGAGCGCGTAGAGAGTTTCGCGGCACACCCCACAAACGCCACGACACAGGTTGCCCTTCGCAACGCGAAGGGTCGCAGGCAGCAGGGGCGCATCTTTGGCCCATCTTTCTGGGCGACAGAAAGGTGGGTCGCCCGCCGGGCGAAATCCGGCCAGCAAAACCAAGCAGCGCCGCAGGCATATGCATAAGCAAGATCAAGATCAAGATCAAGATCAAGAGCAAGCCGAGCACAGAGATGGCCCGCGTCCGCGCACCTCAGTGGGCAGAAAATCTGCCCAACAAACTCCAACTCGTCACCAACATCGCCCCCGGCCGGAGAGCATCAACGGCCTCTACCAGGCCGACGGCCGGTGTAGCGCGCCATCGTGAGGGGGCTCATCAATGGCGTGCGGTGCGGAGGCCATCAACAGCGGTGTGCAGCGTTTGCAACCAGCTCAGATGGGTTTGCAGCCCAGCGCCAACGGGGCGCTGCCGGCGTATGCAAGGGAAGACAAAGTCATCGTGCACGCAATCGCCTACCAATGCCCACGGTGACCGCGAGCGCCAGCAGGCCAATGCCCCACACCGACAGCGTTGGAATGGGCGCTGGTTTTATCACCTCGCTGCGCGTTACCGTTGCTGTTGCGATGCAGGGCGGCGCTGCGCCAGAAGGTGCGCAGATGGCATCACTGTCAGCGGGCGGGCTTGCGCTGGCGGTATTCACGATGTCTTCGACAGGTCCCGGAGCCACCATGGCGTTCACCGTGTAAGTGACCCGGCCGCCAGCGGGCAGATTGGCGATAGTGTCATTCAGCGCACTGGTGCCACTTGCTGCGCCACAGGCGGTCCCGGGGGTTCCGCTGGCGGTACAGGTCCAACTCGCATTGCGCAGGCCATTGGGCAATGGATCGCTGACGACGGTGCCTGATGCGGATGCGGTCCCGCCGTTGTCTACAGCGATGGTGTAGTTGACGGCTTGGCCGGGCGCTGCGCTGGGCTGACTGGCTGCTTTCGTCAGCATTATCTGTGGGGTATTGGCAGGGCATAACGCAGTGCTGCTGACTTGCGCCAGGAAACCCTCCAAATCTGGATTGCTTTTTACCTGAACAATGATTTCGTTTGTTTGACCGGCGGGGCGCCAAATGACATTGGGCGCTCCCAAGCGCATCTGAGTTCGATTGGCAAATCTATAGCCCTCAAGTGAATAAGGGTCTTCTGATGGGCTGCTTTCCAAAGCAATGCCATTTACCCACACGGTTGCGGCCGAATTGTCTGCCAAGAAATCAATCGCAAGCTGAAAACCAGAAGGGCTGATGGAGGCATCCAGTTCAAACCGCAAGCGATAAAACCAGTCGCCGGTGACCGTGTCGGCCTGGTTGCGGCTGGATATCCACTGTGCATTTGAAAATGGGGACGGGCTCCAGGCATCCGGCGCCAAATTGCCGGTAAAAGCATCTTGGAACGCGGTGGGAAGCGGGCCATTGGGGGGCAAGGCCGCGTTGCCGGAGTCGATGGGCGCAGAAACATCCCAGGCTGTGTCTACCGTGCCATCGGGCAGAGTGCCTCGGAGGATGGGGTTATACCCGGTATTGAATATATTGGGATCGGTGCTGCAACTGACTGGGAGTACGGTGGCGGCCTGGGCGCCCATGGCACCAATGGCCAATAAGGCCGCCGCCATGCATTGGCGGACGTGGGGAAGTTGAATCATTAGAGCCTCCAATAAGCTAAGATAAATACCAATTCATAAACCCCGGTACTGCCAATGCATAAGCGAATCAAGCAGTGCCTACAGTGCTGTTCGGGTTTTTGAAGGGATTTATCTTATGGTCATATTTTGGGCTGGGCAATTGGTAATTAGTTTCTATTTATTATTGGTTTTGTTTTTCAAAGTTATTTATGTAAGGCTTATTGGGTAGCGCTAGATTGGCGCGTGACTGAAAGAATAATTTTTGGAGCACTAAATCCGTGCTGGTACGAGGCTAATATAAATAATTTTACAAAAATCTTAAATAGGAGACATGCACCGCAATCGCGAATGGCGGTCAAAACAGACGGCTGTAAAACACCCTGAAATCGCTGGAGGTGGCTGGAGCCCAGCCAGGCGGCGTGCATTGCGCACGGTCGCCTTGCTTTCAACGCCTTGCCTGCGCTGGACGACAAGTCCGCATGGGGGGTGTGCGCCCTCCACAGGTGGCTGCCATGGCTCCTTTTTCTGGCGACCAGGGTGCGGCAACGTTCAGGCGCCTGCACTGGCCACCGCGCAAACCTCCATCCATTTGGCCGGGCTGGCCAAGCGCACCTCCAAGGAGGCTTGGGCGGGGCTCACCCTGAGAGGCGGTACTTTCAGGCTTGCTGGCGCGTTGCAGCGAGCACGATTTCGCGGATGCAGACACCGTCTGGCTGCGCGTAGGCGTAGTGGATGGCGTTGGCCACATCCTGGGCCGACAGCACCTTGCTGCCCATGGAGGTCTTCCAATCCTCGTAGCCGGCCTTGATGCTGTCATCGGTGGTGTGGCCGAGCAGCTCGGTCTCGACCGCGCCGGGGGCGATGGTGGTCACGCGCACATTGTGGGCAGCCAGCTCTTCGCGCAGGTTCTCCGTCAGGCCATGCACGGCGAACTTGGTGCCGACATAGGCGACATGGTTGGGGAAGGTCTTGCGGCCGGCCACCGAGCTCACGTTGATGATGCTGCCACGCTGGCGCTGCACCATACCGGCGGCAACGGCATGCACGCCATTGAGGACGCCTTTGACATTCACATCCAGCATGCGGTCCCACTGGTCCGGGTCCTGGCGGGTGATCTCGCCCAGCAGCATGACGCCGGCGTTGTTGACGATGGCATCGGCCGGGCCAAAGCGGGCTTCGCCTTGCTGCACGGCAGCGGCTACGGCGGCGCGGTCGGTCACGTCAACGGAGAGGGCCAGGGTGTCGGGCAGGTTCAGCGCCTGCATGTTTTCCAGCCGGCGCGCCAGCAGCAGCAGCGGGTGGCCCAGCGACGAAAACAGCTGGGCGGTAGCCAGGCCAATGCCCGAGCTGGCACCGGTGATGACGATCAGGGGTTTGTGGTTTTGCATAATCCGGGAGCCTTTTCCGAAATAGATTTTTCTGATGAATCAGCAGAGAATCTAGTGTAGGGCGAGCGTATGGCGCTTGAAAAATGGTTTATTCTTCTTTCACCTATACGTTTTGCTTATGGCTCGCCATGGATTACCGCCAGTTCCGCGCCTTTGTGGCCGTCTTTGAAGAGCGCAATATCACCGCTGCCGCGCAGCGCCTGCACCTGAGCCAGCCGGCGTTGTCGGGCAGCATCCGCCTGCTGGAAGAGGCCCTGGGCACGGCCTTGTTTGTGCGCAAGGCGCGCGGTGTGGAGGTGACGGACGACGCCCGCGCGCTGTACCCCCAGCTGCGCCGCATGGTGGCCGAGGCCGATGGCCTGGCCCAGCGCTTTCGCAAACGTGACGAGCGCGAGCGCCTGACCATTGGTGTGGAAGAGGATGTAGCCCGCAGCACCGTGCAGCATTTGGCCGCCACTGCCCGCGCCTGCGTGCCCGGCGTGCAACTGCATTTGCTGGCGCAATGCGAGGGCGATGCGCGCCTGGCCAGCGAGGAGCTGCGCTGCGAGGACGAGCTGTTTTTGCCCCTGCTGAGCGAGCGCTATGTGCTGGCCCTGCCCGCGCAAGCGCTGCTGCCAGACAACGCAGCAGACACGCCGCAAGACACCGCTACCGACTGGATCGTCTGCCCCACCCATGCCAGCCACCAGCGCCTAATGCCCCTCTACGGCAGCCGTGCCGATTCGCCCGCTGCGCTGGCCAGCAATTTCTCGCTGGCGCTGGACCTGGTGGCCGCCGGTGTGGGCCGGGCCATCGTGCCCGAATCCCTGGCGCAGGAGATACATGGCGTGCAGACCCAGCCGCTGGAGGTGGAGCTGAAACGCCGCATTGGCCTTTGCTACAACGTGCAGGCTTTAGGTAATGGGGCGCTGGCGCGCTTGCGGGATGGGGTGTTGGGCGAGGGTTGACCGGTGCCTGCAATGGCAATCACCGCACCCGAGAAAGATACATCGACGCTTTCCCATCCGCTCCGGGTTTTATGGCGCCATGGCACCGCATTGCTTGCAGTAGTGTTCCCTACCGGGCGGGTAAGGTGTTGACCACAGCCAGAGCATCAAAAACGTCGCCAATGTAGCGCTGAGAGGGGTTTTGAGTCGAAACTCCGTGCCGCCACAGCTCTTACATACCCGTGTGTCACTGGGGTAGTCACGCTCCAAAGCTTGCTGCAGCGTACCTTTGTCGCGCTCGGCCAGCACTGACAGCGCCTGCTGGAGCAAGTGCGCAGGCACGGCAACGCGAACGCCACCGAGTACCCGCGACATGGGCCATTGCAGGCCGATATGGTGTTCGCTGCGCAAATAGGCGGGAATATTCTCTGATTCCAGCAATGCACGGCATACATGGGCTTGCCAGGCACTGTCGTGGATTTCCACCGTGATAAATCGAACTTCCTGTTCCATGCCCCTCCTAGGCCAGAAGCGTGGCCCGCAGAGCACATCAAAGCACGCTGCTCTTGCATCTTGGGCCTGCCAGCGATGCTACTGGTGCCTGCTCGACAGCGTTAACGGTGAATGCACAAAAGCGACAAGTGCTTGGTTTGCATTGGTAACCATGCGGACCAGCAAACCCCTGCATTCCCTGGTTGGGCTCCAGGCGCCGAAATGGCGGAACTTCAGGACAGCACGTCGCGCAGCGACGCATCCTTGGCGAACTGGGCCTTGGCAAAGGGGCACAGTGGCAGCACCTTGGTGTGGGTCTCGCGGGCCCAGGCTACCAGCGCATTGAGCAGCTGGCGACCTGCACCTTCGCCGCGCAGTGAGTCGTCCACTTCCGTGTGGTCGATGATGACCATCGTGGCATTGGTGCGGCTGTAGGTCATCTCGGCCACGCGGGCGGCATCGCGGTTGATAAAGAACGCGCCTTTGGAATCGGCTTCTTCGTGTTGGACGGTGTAGGGCATGCGGGCCTTTGGCTGAACAAAACCCCAAGAATAAGGGATCGCGGTAGTCGTCGGGTGACAGGTGGCTTGGCTTGGGGCGCCGGTTCAGGAGGCTTCAGACCGCCTGGTCGTCATCTTCATCGTCGTCCTCGGGCGGGTTCTCGGCCCGCTCCCAGGCGCCGCCCACTTCCTGGCGCCAGGCGCTCCAACCCAATGGCAGGTCTGCGATTTGTTCCAAGGTCTGGTCGCGTTCATAGATACAAGCCATGCAGACCAGCAAGGCATCGCCGGGCTCGTCGGTGGTGGCATCCAGAAACTGCCAAGCTCCATCGGCATCATGCGAGACCATCAACACTGGCAGATGCTCGCGTACCACTTTGGTCGTAGAAAAGCTGGCGGTGTTGTGCGCATCGGCAAAGGGCCAATGCGCGAACTGGTGGCTGTGCATGCGGCTGCGCCTTTCGGTATCAGGCTTCGGTGGCAAACAGCTCGACGGCATCGTGGGACCAGTCATGGCCGCTCCAGCCGGAATCTGCATCGGGCGGCGGGAAGGCGGTACGGCAGTAGCCCTGCTTGGCCGCAAAATCAAACACGGCATGCGGGTAGTCATTGATCAGCAGGACGACCTTGCTGCCATCGCTGGACCAGCCAATCGTCACCTCGGACGGCAGGTGCTTGTCCGAGACATCGGCCACGTTGTAGATGTGCAGCGCGTTCTGGATGGGTTGCTCGGCATTCGCAAAATCCAGCGCATAGAAGTAGGCGGTGTCGCCATCGTCTTCGAATACTGCGGCATGGCTGCCTTCAGGGGCGTTGCCTTGGATGGGCTCGGCGGCGCCGATCTGGATGGTGTCCTGGGCAGTAACGACGATGGGCATGAACAGTCCTTGTCATGAATGAGAGGGAAGCCGTGGGGGCCAGCAAGGGCCCAGCATAAACCGGCTTTGTGGCAGCGCTGGGTAGGCCCAGGTAGTTATCGCGTGCCCCGGATATGGGCGATCACTTCACGCAAGGTGGTGGCATCGGGCACCCACCAGTCGGCCAGGGCGCCCAGGGCCACGGCGCAGACCAGGGCGCCGAGCAGCGGCTTCCAGGTCAGTCGCACGGCAGAGGCGAGCCAGCCTGCGCGCTCCACCTGCACCAGCGCGCGGGCGGTCATCATCGAAAAGGCCAGTTCCACCGCCACGGACAGCAGCACATCCACGCCAAAGTACAGCCACAGCAGCGCGCCAAAGCCAAAAAAGGCGAGCAGCAAACCGGCAAATACTGCCAGGATTGGCACGAGGACGATGCCCTCATCGCCGCCGCCGATATCGACCACATCGAGGGCATCGGTCCAGGAGCTGGAGGCGTTGGATGCAGCTGATGACACGTCTCCATCCGCCCAATCCCCAGATGCCCCGCCACCACCGAAATTACCGCCGCCGCCCGACGGCCCATCGGGCACGCCCTTGCCCACATGCAGATCGGGCACCGGGTCCATGCCATCAACCCAGGCGTCCTCGCGCTTGCGCGCATAGGCATTGCGCACCAGGTAGGCGGCCCACAGCCGCAGCGCCAGCAGGTAGACCGCATAGCCCACGCCCAGGCTGATGGCATAGCGCAGCGCCATCGAGTGAACCCCGGAATGGAGCAGCGCTGCCGTGACCGCCCACATGACCAGCAAGACCAGCAGCCCCATGCACAGGCCATGCAGGCGCAGCCAGTGCTTTTTTTGCAGCGCGGATGCCATGTGCTGGGGCATGCGCAGCGATGTCCAGCTGGACTTGCGCTTGCGCAGCGCGGCGCGGTTGTGGGGTGCTGGGGCCAAGGCTGAGGGGCGGGGATTGGGATCGGGAGCAGTGTAGCAGTGCGGGTTTGGCTGCTGGTTGGGCGGCGGCTGGCACCTTGGCGCAGTTGCTTGGAGTGGCTGGGTCCGCCTACCGTTCATGCCCTTTGCGTCGGCGCACCGCCCAGTGCAGGGCCGTAGCAATACGGAGTGTGAGAAGCGAGCACCCGCGCATAGCGGTCCTGTACCAGGTACGCCGCCGCGTTGCGTTCATCGCCCTGACCGTGGAGACAGTTCAGTAGCTCGCGGCGCATCGGTCCATTCTGGTGGGTCTGCAATGTTTTGTAACTTTTGCTTGCGCTTTGAGGTGCTTTTACTTTGTCGCGTATGCGACTTCTGAGGCTGCTGGTGCAGCACGTTTCCAAAGGCCCGCAAACCGTGCTTGAGAGTCGATAACGCGCTTTCTATGCCTTTAAGCGGCGCTGAATAAGCCTTCCTCAGTAACCCCATTCCTCTTGTTTTTTGACTCAGGATTTCCCTGCAATAACACCGTATGGTTGAACAAAGAAACATTTGTTCACGATATTTGCATAAGAGCACATATGTTCATACATTCGATAAATATTTTTTTTCATGAATGAATGCTCTCGGCCTCGATCTCTGAAAGCCGCGTAGCACTCAATACCTGCAAGGAGTGAAGATATGGCAAAGAAGTATTTCAGCAGCCTTCTCCGAAGGTTAGGGGCGGCAACGGCTTTGTTGCCGTTGTCGGTCGTGGCCTGGGGACAGACGGCAGATCTGCAGATTGTGAAAGCCGGCCCCGCATCGGCGAATGGAGGGGGTGCATTTACATACACCCTCGTTCTGGACAATAACGGGCCAAGTGGGGCCAATGGGGCCAGTTTTATCGACACCTTGCCGCAAGGTGTCGTGAATGTTGCGGCCAGCTGTGTCGCCGCCATCAACGGGGCCACTTGCCCTGCCAGTATCGCTGCTGATAACAGCTCTGTGTCTGGCACCCTTCCCAGTTTTCCCCACCTTGGCAAAGTCACCATTGCCGTCACGGGAAACTTTGCGGTATCCGGTTTGAGCTCGCTCACCAATACGGCAACCATCACCCCGCCTGCGGGCATCGTCGACGACAAACCGGAGTCCAATACGAGCTCGGTCAGTACGGCGATGAACTATGGCGCCGACTTGGTAGTCACGAAATCGCAGAGCACCGACAGCTTTGTATCTGGCCAGTTGGTGACCTACGTGATGACGCTGACCAACAACGGCCCTGCAGCGGCCGATGGCGTTCGGATGGAGGACTTTCCCTATGGCAACGGTGGCACTGCTGCGGCGCGCGCGAATGCCACTTATACCTTTGCGGGTTGCACACCTGCCAATGGGGCGGTGTGTCCAGACAATGCTGCATTCCGAAATTACAGCGGCGAGGTGCGCAGTGCAGGCTACCTGTTCGACACCACGGTGCCTAGCTTGCCATCGGGCGGCTCCATCACCATCACGTACACGATGGTCGCCACCGCTCCCTCGCTGTGCGGGTTGGCATCGGGGCCACTTCAGAATGTGTTTCAGACCCGGGCGCTTCCATTTGGGGTGACTGATCCAGACCCGTTCAACAACAGGGCGGAAGTGGAGCAGGCCATGCCTGCCACGTCGGCCTGCCCGCAGACCGACATCCAGGTGACCAAGGCGCAGAGCACCGACGACTTTGTCCCGGGTCAGCCCGTCACCTACACCATGACCTTGACCAACAGCGGCCTCACGGATGCCAGTGGTACGTTGATGGAAGATTTTCCTTACGCCAACGGTGGCACGGCGGCCACCAGTGTCAGTGCGGCTTACAGCTTTGTCGGTTGTGTTGGTGCGAATGGCGCTGTATGCCCGGCCCCCAATGAATTCCGCAATTACACGGGTTTGGTTGGCGGCGCGGGTTATCTATTCAATACAACGGTACCTGTTCTGCCCCCGGGGGGCTCGATCACGATCATCTACACCATGGTGGCGAACGCGCCCACCCAATGCGGTTTGATGCCAGGCCCGCTGCAGAATGTGTTCCAGATCCGTGGATTGCCTGTGGGTGTGGGTGATTCCGATCCATCGAACGACCGGGCGGAAGTGGAGCAACTGGTCCCCGCCACAGCCGCCTGTCCGCAGGCCGACCTGGTTGCCACCAAGACGCAGAGCTCCGACACGTTTGTCGCGGGTCAAACAGTCACCTACAACATCACGCTTACCAACAGTGGCCCCGATGCAGCCCACGGGGCCTCCATCTTGGATTACCCCTATGCATATGCTGCGGGGGTGAACATGAACGCCACCTACACCTTTGCTGGTTGTACTGCTGCCAATGGCGCGGTCTGCCCGGACAATGGGGTGTTCCAAAACTACACCGGCCAGGTCGGTGGGGCGAGCTATTTGTTCAATACGAACGTGCCCACGCTGCCATCGGGTGGCTCCATCACCATCAGCTACACGATGGTGGCCAACCTGACCTCTGCCTGCACCTCCGCCAACGGAACTATCCAAAACACCTTCCGTGCGGCTGCGCCCGTCGGTGTCACTGATCCTGATCCCTACAACAACGAGGCACTGGTGGAGCAGCAGTTTGTTTGTGCCGATATTTCCACCAACAAGACCGTGGCTCCGGTTTCGGTCAAGAGTGGCGATGCGGTTACCTACACCGTCAGCGTGGTCAACGCAGGGCCTGCCGATGTCAGCAATGTTGCGTTTTCCGATCCATTGCCCGCAGGCTTTGTGTATGGCAGTGCCAGCTGTGCGGTAGAGCTGGCACCTGGCACCTGTGGTCCGGTCAACTACGACAGTGCCTCGCGAACCGTGAGCAGCACCATTGCGGCGATTGGTAATGGTGGCCAGGTGCGATTCACGATTGTGGGGTCCGCCGGCATCATTCCAGGAACCTATCCCAACATTGCGTACGCCGCTGCACCTTCTGGTGTTGTGGATCCGGTGGCCTCGTCCAACAGCAGCTCGGTCAATCTCCAGATCTTCAACACCAGCGCACCGGTGACGGTCAGCAAAGTCATCACGGGTCTGTCGCCCAGTGGCTTGCCCGCGCCGCTCACGTTTACCGGCACCGTGACCTGCGGCGCACAAGCGCCGCAAATCTGGTCGGCCACCGTGGCTGCAGGCAGCAGCAGTGCCAGCAGTGCTGCGCTGAGCTTCTACGATGGTGATGCCTGCACGGTGACCGAAAACCCGCCGCCCGCAGCGCCTGCCGGTTATGTCTGGACGGGAACTCCGGCGATCAGCCCCAGCCCCACCGCAACGCTGGCGTCTGCGCCCGTAGCCGTCAGCGTGACCAATGCGCTGCAGCGCCAGACCAGTAGCCTGGATCTGAGCCAGCTGTTCAGCGGTCCGGCAGATGCGGTTGCACAGGTGAGTGGTGTATTCAGCTTCTCGTTGAACTGCGGCGTTGACGGTACGTTCTCGCTTTCCATTACCGTGACCCATGGCGCAAGCCTGCCAGCTGCCATCAACAGCCTGCCCGCTGTGGCCAGTTGCACTGCCACTGCGACGGGGACCATACCAGCAGCTCCTAACGGGTTCGTGTGGGATGCGTCGAGCTTCCAAAACAATCCAGCGGTAACCATTGCCAATGGCGTGGTGAGCATTGTGGTTACCACCCCGTTGAGGGCTACCACGGGCAATGTGGGCGGCGCCGTCAAGGCAGTACCGGCCCTCGGCAATGCGATGTTGTTGCTGATGGGGCTGCTGATAGTGGCCTTCGCGGCCGTGAATGGCAGGAGCCGCAAGCACTGACCCGCCTGGCATTGCGCTAGCGATGAAAACGCCCGGTGATGCCGGGCGCTTTCATCAGATCCAGCGATTGTATTTATGTGCCGCTGCTGACAGGCCATCGCAGGATGGGGGACTGCATGCAGTGGTTGACACGTCCCCTTACCTCAGCCGCTCCAGCATTTCTGCCATCACGATATGGCGCATGGCCAGGGCAACACGCAGGTGTTGTGGGTTGCCCTGGATGTGCGGTGTATCGTCGCGCAACAACTCTGCGGCGGCCTTTTCGATATGGGCACGCGTCTCGTCCAGAATGCGGCCCGCCATGCCTGCAGCCAAGACCAGCGCGACCCCGGCTTCGACGACGCTGGGCCGCCTCACCTGTCGGAATTGTGTTGCGCTTGGCAAGGTAAACACCAGCGGTCTCTCTGACCAATCCTTCAGATCGGCGGTGTCGGAGAGAGCCTTGGTGTCATAGGCGAGTGTGCAGAGCAGATCGTAATGGGGCGCCAGCTCAATGCCCTGGTGGCTGACGAAGAAAGACAGGCTCTTGAGGTGGTTGTCGTTGTTGCCCGCCAGTAGGTTAACCACCAGCCAGCGAAACAGCGCTATCCCGGTAGACAGCCTTGTTGCGGCAGTGCGCAATCAAGCGGTTGAGCGTCTCCAGTGATGCGCTGGAATACTTCATCACGCTGGGAATGTTCAGCAGCTCGCAGCCGTCCAGCACATGGCGGCGATGCACCTTAGCGCTCTGCAGCCTGGGGACATGCTCCATCTCCGTTTCTGAGTACAGGCGGTCAAAGCGCTGGATGCCATTTGCGGATGACTGACGCGCTGCCAGATCATGACGCTGTTGTAAAGCCGCTCCCGAGGTCCGCGGACTATGGCAAACGACTCAATGGGGACCTTCACCGATTGAGTGACTAGCAGTTGTCGTTCGATCCATGTGCCGAAATGGCAAGTTGTCACCCTGCACCCAAATTGCTGCAGGGTCATGGATACGCATGTATATTGTTAAGTAAATAAAAAATCTAATTTACTTAACAGGTGGATTTAAACATGAAGTCATCGTCACTCGTCGAACTTGCGCTGTCCGCTCAAGGTTGTACCCAAAAGGAGCTTGCTCTCAAGCTGCGGGTTTCGCCGGCGCAAATTAGCAAGTGGAAGAAAGGCGAGCACATTTCATTCGAAATGAGCAATAGGTTGAGCGAATTGGCTGGCTTGGGCGATCTGGACCCGGACGTCGTCTTACTTGCTGGCTCCATAGAAGACGCTGGGAAATGGATACAACTCATCCGCTATCTTGCTGAGCTCTCCGAATTCAGTGCAGAGACTGGCTATGACACGGCGCCGTTGGTTGAGGAACTGGATGACGATAACTGCCACTTGTTCTGGAACACTTTTCATGTGCTCCAAGAAATGGGGGTCAACATTCCTCGTCCCTTTCCCGAGGAGTTGGAGGCTTGTATAGCGGATGGTGATGATGAAGACGAAGCTATCTGGAACAACGAGATCGCTTCACTCATCTATGACATGTTTAAAGCACTGACGGACGTATACGGCTTTTACGCAGCGTTCGTGGCAGATTTGGTTTTCGACGAGGGATTGGATCTCGTCGACACCCCAGCTTGGGAACTTGATTCTGAGCTACTCAGTCTGGCCGCATCGAAGCTGGATTTGGACGCGAGCAAAATTCCTGGCTTTCCACGTTTCAAGAAAAAAGTGGAGTCAGAGGTCGCTGAAATGGTCACCTATCTAAAGGAGCGTGCATTTCGTGCAGGTATACCTTTGAGAATCGAGCTGATGGATCTGGTCTTTGATTCCCACGACGAGTTGGGCCGGGCTGCCGAAGCGCATAGCTTTGGGTTTGACCAAAGCCGCCTTCATCCTGACATCTATATGAACGAATTGCTCACTGGCATGCGTGTGATTCATCAAGTGCTGCCAGTGATCATGAAAAAGCTGGGCATTGAAGATGAGTTTGAGCTTGATACTTCCGAACTTCGACTCGGCAGGTAGCAGCTGGATGGCTTCGCTACTTCTGGAGACGTCACAAGAACGTGTTCAAGCCTCTCCGAGGATCTGACAAGCTCGCAGGGTGAGAAAGAGCGACCAACGCTCCAGCCAATCCTGCTGTTCTTTCGCAACCAAATCAATACGGTTGATCTTCTGTGAATGCCTTATTTGTGCTGCGCCTGCTTGTACGTCAGCTCGTCTTTTTCTACCTGCTCGACAACGTTATGCTCAAAAGCCAAGGTGTAAGTGCGCGGTGTCCGCTTAGTCTTTGACTCCATCTTGCTTGTCCCTTCGGGTAAATACAAGGTGTCAACGCTAATACGGACGGGTTGGCGTAAAAAAAGAGCCCGGATTGCTCCGGGCTCTTTTCAAAAACGGTGGCAGAGGTCTTTCACCAATTTGGCAGAGTTTTCACCAATGGCGGCATTCGACACAGCGCCTACGGGCCGTAGGCCGTCGAAGAGCCCGAGACTTGTTGGGAGCAAATTCAAGGACATAGGTGTGAGGTGCCATAGAGATTTGTTCCCATTGGTCAAAGTGCTTGCGACTGGCCTACTTAGCGCCACATTGACAGCGATTGGTGTTGCAAGCTTGTTAGCTTTTGACCTTACGCGTTTGCCCAGCTTGATATAGAACTCAACGGCTCGAATGCGGTCTGCGTATGAATACATAAACTACCTCTTGGAAGTCCAAGTTATCATACGCATCCCCTTTGTTAGTCTGAGCGCTAGGTGGCTGAACTCAATATCCGAGCACACATTCCCCATCAATTCTCTGTACGAGGGACTCCAGACGGTGTCCGTGGCATAAATTCGTCTCGGGTTTGGGGTACCTAGGCCTCAGATCAATTTATGCAACAACACCCAGATATGGGCATTGGTAATCAACAGCGTAACCAGCTTGAGGATGCGCCAGAGTGGTCACGTGACATAACTCATTCTGGGGAAGGAGCGATCTTAAATATATTTAATCAACAACGTAGTAACAAGTTAGTTGCTTGCTAATCCCCTAACCCATGGTAGAGCAGTTCCCCACCCTATCACAAAGTCATGATGATTGCTGCAGAGCAAATAACTAGCATTTTCATCGCAGACGTAAAATTCAAATGCTGGGCATTCTCTCAACACAGCATGGAGATCATTCCCATTCCTAAAGCGCCAAAACTCACTTGCCCCAGGTAGGAACATGAGGCAATTCGTATCTCCTACGAATTTAGGGATCAATTCCCAGCCATCGCTGCGAAAACATCCATCTGGTGCATGAACTCCATCCCATGCGTCTAGCAAACTCACATCTACTCCTAAATTGGTTCGTAAATTTCTGACCACTTCTTGTATCTCGGTAGCAATTGGGATGGACGCCTTGATGCCTATAGTCAAGATTGCGGAGGATATTGAATCTGAAATCATTGTTCAACTGCACTAACGATTAAAAGGAACATTATCCAATAAAATATGCCCTCGTGTAGCACCACCGCCACCCCGCTTACCACCCGTCTGAAATCCAACGTGTGGAACATCAGGGCCGTTCTTAGCATGTGCCCAGTCAACATTGACCTCTGCACCGCTACTATGCCGCCACTCAGAGGGGAATGATTTTCCATTTGCATCTTTTCCCCATTTTGTTACTGCAAAATCCGATTTTGGAAGACCAGTTTTCTCAAATGCCGTATTCAATGCATCCTGGAGCCCCTTGCCAGTACCCCGGAAATCAAGGTCATTAGGACCTAGCTGCCAGCGCATCCCTTTTGCTGCAGCCTCTCCACTTTCACGCATAGCCTTAATGCCCAGTCCTACCATTCCTGGAGCAAGTGGAACAGCAGTCAGTGCTGCATCTAAAACTAGCCCTGCTGCATCTACGGTAGCTGCACCATAATTTCCTGCGACATAGTTCTTCCCCAAACTATCAAGACCCACAGCCAAACTTATTGCTTCAAATGCAGCTTCAGCATAGGCACCGTCAGGATCCCTAAATTTAATAGGATTATTATTTCCATATGCATAGCGGTTGAAGCTATGAAGATTTCCATCCTTGTAATCGACGGGGTCTATTCCTAGGAAACGGCCAATACTAGGATCATAGTATCGAGCCCCAAAGTACTGCATGCCTGTGTCGGCATCCTGCTCTTTGCCATGGAACCATTGCGACTGTTCATCAGCAGCGGGCTGCCACTGCGTCTTCTGGCCATACGCGTAGTACGACTCTTTCCACAGCAAGTTGCCAGACTCATCCGTAGCTGCCAGGGGACTACCGCTGAAGTCACTATGGATATAGGTAACCGTGTCGGCTCGGGTAGGAGCCCCAGCAAGCAGCAGCACTCCCATGATGAACACAGAGACCAGGGCCTGTAACGATGCTGCTAGTCCAGCCGAGCGCTTGGCTTTTAGCCAATGTAGAGCTACAGGGAACAGCTTCATCAAGGGGTAAGCCTCGAAATAGGAGTTGTGACGAATATTCTGTTTTCGATCAATTAAGCTCATTTTGACTCCCCTCTCACTGCGCTGGTACGCACAGCAGTTCATCGGTAAGTGCCAGCTCCATTGCCTTTTCCTTGCTAACCGGCACGGTTGGACACGCTCCTGTCGTAGTGATAGTCATATCACTACTTGCGGGCTGTTCTTTTAGTTTGCGGCGTTGATAAATGACTTGCCCGGGCTGGGCTGCGCTTTTCGCCTGCTCTGAGACAGGTTCGTAGATGAATTCCGGCATTGGAATCACTTCAGCGGCTTGCACGAACTGCGCCTCTGGTGTGGTAGGCGATTGATAAACAGAGGAACCACTGGTTGAAGTGGCGATTTTCGCTGGGGGTATCTTCTGAGCGTGTGCTGTCATGGACCAAGCACTAGTGAAGCCAATTACCATAGCACAAACGACTTTATGAAGCGCAAGGCCTGTCTGCATTTTATTTGAGTAAAACATTTTTAGTCCTTGCCTATCAGTTGACGTTAATACGTCGTTCTGCCACGAGACGGTCGCCCAAGTAAATATGCTCTTTACGGGTGTTAGCGTCGAGTGTCTGCATCAGCAAACCTTGCTTGCTGTGCATATACAAGGTGCTTCCATTGTTGTCGAGCGTCTGAACGCGCATATTGGAGGCGTCATAGTTCTGCAGCTTTTGGGCGGCGGTTCCGCAATCGACACAGCGCATGTTATTTGCACGGTCATGGCCAAAGGTGTTGTAGCCATTGGAGATGACATTTCCAGCCAGATCGTAGTCAAAAGCACGGTAGAGCTCCCCGGTCACTCCATCAAGTACTCCCGTTGACGCGTCGTATGCGTACGTATTGAGGCCAGTGGGTGTTTGAATGGAAGTCAAATTTCCTAAATTGTCATATGCATAGTTTCTCTGACCTTTGACCGAGACTTCACTGGCAATACGATCTAGCTTATCATAGCTATATGATCGATAATATGTGGAGCCACCTGCGTCATTAACTAAGATCAGCCTGGCGGCAGTATCATAGGCATTAAAATAGTGAATAAATCTATTGGTGCCTTTTGCAAGCTTCATTTCCCAAGGAAGTTGGTTGCTATATAAACTCATGGTTGAAACTGTGCCGTTTGCGTACTTGATCTCGCTGGCAACTCCGTTTGGATGGTATTTAATGCTACTGATGTATGGCAGAGCTGCCCGAGCTCGTCCAAAGGCATCGGGTTGGTAATTCACCTGGTTACCCGAAGGGTAGGTCACAGAGGACAACGCTTCATTCGTGTCATATGCGTACTGCAACGTCTGGCTAGCGCCTGCAACAGCCAAGCTTTCTGAAGACAGTTTGTCGTTGTCGTCGTAGGTGTAACTGCGGCTAACGCTACCATTTACGGAGCTCAGCAGGTTGTCATTTTTGTCATAGGCATGGATGACGCCTGCCGCATTGGGTACAGCGCTGTCTTCCGAGGAAGGGTAGCTGATGCTTTTGAGCCGATTCCGGTTGTCGTAGGTGTACGTTGTTGCCGGCCCACTGCCCACAGACTTGCTGGTCATATTGCCAATGGCATCACGTCCAAAATTGGTAATGCCGATTTCCGGATCAGTTTTAGAGACTAGGAAATATTGGTTGTTGTACACATAAGTACGCGTTTTCCCACCCATGCTCACCGAATTGATCTGTCCGAGCAGATTTCGGGGCGTGGAGACATCCGCCTTCACAATCAAACTGTTGCCGGGTGCGAGCTCGCCTGCTGCAAGCCTGACGCGCTCACGCTTGTCTGGGTCTCCGTATGCTCTATAAAAATCAGACGATGCACGTCCTCCGTATCCTTGGCTGAATGAGCGCAGTCCTCCATAATTGGTCAATTTAATTTCCGACCCTAAGTTTGAGCCGGAATAATTTTGTGTGATGGTCGCAACAATACGGCCCAAAGCATCGTAGTCATATCCCGTGCCCATGAGACTATTCGGATAAGACTGATGGACCAGTTCACCCAAGATATTGCGCGTGTAGTTGACCCACACAGAGGTTTCACCAGGGGCGCTCACTTGCCTGCGTACGGTTCGGCCCAGCCCATCCATGGTCACAACATCGGTCATGGCGCCCCGTTGAACGGTACGCGTGGTCGGCGTCCAAGCTACCGAAGTGACCGCGCCGACCGGGTGCGCGATCGATGTCACACGGTTTAAGTTGTCATAGGTATAGGAGGTGGTTTTACCGCGCCCGTTTGTTTCCGAGGTGACATTGCCTGCGTTGTCGACCGTGCGCAAGATGGTCACGCTTTCGGGTTGCTCTTCCTTTTGTGCAATGCCTCTGAGGTAGTTGCTGTAGCTGGTTGCCTGTCCAAGCGCGTTTGTTTTGCTGGCCAGATCCCCTGTGGGATGGTAGGTGGCCGTGCTCATGACACCGGCAGCAGTCTCAGACAGTACATTGCCATTGCTATCGCGCAGCCAGGTCGTCAAATGCATTTGACCCTCACCCGATACCTTCTGGCTGGCCACTTGGTGCAGCAGCCATTTGCTTGTATTGATATCGTAGGTAAGAGAGGTGGTGCGTGTATAGGTTCGGTCAGAATTGTTGGTGGCCTTCTCAACGACGGTACCTGGGTTTCCGTAGCCATCAAAATTGGACTTGGTTATGTAGAAGTTTTCCCCTGCGCGATAGTGATTATTCAGCCTTAAAACACGCGCAGTCGGATTAAAACTATTGGTCGTGTAATTTTGGCTTACGACGTCTATCTGGCTTGAGATAATAAAATCCTGGTAACCAAGTAGCACATTCTCTACGCTGCTACTGCTCCCCATGTAGACGCCTACAGCAGTAGGTGATTGCCGAACCGAGTGATATCCCATGTGGTAGTGCTCGGTGGCATTTCCTTTTGGATCGGTAACTGTGGTTACATTGACTTGGCTGCGTACGGCTGGTGGCACACCATACGAATGACTGACTTGGCCACTGCTGGTGGTTACTGGCAATTCATCGCTGGCTACTTCGTACGCGTAGGTCCAAGTCCCTGATAACGTCCCCGCTGCATCGGTTTTGGATGTTTTACTGGCTACTACGGTGCTTTGACGGTGGCGCGGAGTGCCCGCCAGAAAATCCACATGGCTGTATGCATAGTCAATGCTGCCACCGCCCGGATAGGTCACCCGGCTAAGCGAGCCGACACCGGGAGTTGCGCTATAGCTGTACTTCCAAGACTGCCCATCTGGTCTCTTGACATCGGTGAGGTAATTGCGCGAACCCGAGCCAGCACTTACGGTGTATTTCCACTCCCGTGAATTGCTAACATCTACGATCTTGGAAAGCTTGGAGTCGGTGTACTCGAAGTTAACCGACCGACCATCGCTCGTAGCCACCTGGCTCATCGCCAGGACGCCATTGCCCAAAAACTGGTAGCTCACATCGAACCAGTTGCCGTTTCTGTCTGTAATGCGCTCTGGATAATAGGCTGTTTGTTTGCTAGCGACTGCGCCAAAGGAGTGGCCCACCTTGGTCATGCGGTAGCTTCTGCCGTCTGGCGAATAGACGGTAAACGTACCGCCCACACACTGTGCCCGCCAAAAATCCTTGGTCATCCAGGCGTTGTTGTCCACGAAAGGTTGCTCGTAGAAAACTTGTCTGCTGCCATCGGGCAGCTCCAGCACTGGATTGGCAGAAGCCACTGTCCATGACGATGAGCAAAGTGCTTTGTTTGTCCCACGTATCACACGACCCATGTGCATGGTCCAGCCAAGCCCTGCCGGGCTGTACTCGTAGTCACTCCAGGTGGCGATAGTCGCCATGGGATCATCAATGCTGTTGTAGCTACGCCCAACGACAAGATCCATTCCTCCGTTACCAGGAATGAAGATATCCGTTACGTTGTAGCTGAGTTTTCCCGTAAATGTACTGATTGTCTCATTGGGCGCTTGAGAGACCGATCCGCCCAGCGATGCAGCTTTTTCCTCAAAGTAATCGGGAATGCTAGGGAGGCTGGTTTCATCGGATTGCGCATGAGCGCCAGTAGCTGCAACGAGTGCGGCAAGGCCAGCGATTGCTGCAGAGATAGGCCCTCTACTTGTCATAGGGCGAGATCTCGAAATTTTTGATGTTGAGCGTCTATAAAACTGCTGCATTGAATCTCCTGATACGGATAGTTAACGGCGTAGGCGGTTTTCAGCTGCCCTTGCCCATTAAAGCCTTAGCGCCTTGCATAAAAATGCAAGAAGCATCATCCTAATTCTTGCTAATCAAAATCCATGGTCAATAGTCAGTAACCCTATGAGTTATTTTCTATTGATTGATTTAGATCATGAATAAGTAAATCTCACACCTTTTTCGGGGAAATCCAATTTGATAAGTGAGCGCTCAGTTCATTTATGGGATTACGTAAGAAGATTGCAGATGAGCCGCTGCAGAAATTAGATAAATCACGCACGGCAGCGAAACGTCCAACCATGGAACAAGATTTCAAATAGATACATCCGAAAGATGCTGTTGCATAAGAGAGATCGATTTAATGCTTGGGGAAGTGGGCCACAACAATTTGGAGTTCAGGGATACGGTCAATTTCTTGTTATTGCCGACGCAAATCTGATCGGCTAAACCACAAAAAACATGCGGAGGGGCATGCTTATCTGCAAATCAACTTAAAGGGCTCTGGAGCTGTCGCAATGGCCGCTCGAGCACATCTGTTGGCGATTCTGCGTTTGCTGGCAGCTGGCCGACCGCGTACAGCGAAGGCGTTGTTGCACAACTCCAGCTCTGCAGTGCGGCAAACGCGCCAGATGATTGAATCGAGCTGAATGCGCGAGTGCGCATCCCATGTCTGTAGCCAGAAATAAAAGAGCCGCCCCAGTGCTACGGCACAAGGGCGGCATGTCCTAAATTTGATGGAGTGATCTCTAGAATTTAATCCGGGTTTACATAAATCGGTTAGGCGCGAGCGGCCTGACGGCGTTGACGAATACTCAAAGCGGCAAGCAGCGCTGCCATTGCCGCCAAGCCTGCCGCTGTATTGCTCGGCACTGGCTCTGCGGCTACTGCATTGGTTCTCAAGGTATTGGTGATCGCCGTGCTCACCGATTGCCCGCCTGCCACGCTGATCGTTGCCGGAGCAAAAGCAGGCGCGTCCCATGTATAGCCAGACGGTGCAGCGGGCAGCGCTTCACTCAGCGTGCAATTGGAGTCGGCCGGAATGGTGGCCAGGGTGGCGGTCTGGCTGCCGGCAGCAGTGAAGCTGAGACTTGTGGTGTAGGGCGTGTTTGCCGCTGGCTTGTCGCAGGTGGCCGTGAAGTTGAACGTGAGGGGCCATGTCACTGGTGCTCCGGCTGGCAGCGGTGCCAGGGTCTTGGTGATAAGGGCAGTGCCCAGCGCTGGAGGAATGGTCTGCAGGCGGTTGGTGATGGCACTACTGGCAGTCTGACCAGCGGCCACCGTAACGCTTGCAGGAGAGAATGCTGCAGCATCCCAGGTATGTGCAGCCGGAGCGGCGGGCTGTGTTTCGCTCAGACTGCAGAGGGCACCCTCCGGTACATTGGCGATGGTGGCAGTCTGGCTGCCGGCGGAATTGAAGCTGGCAGTGGCCGTATAGGTGGACCCTGCCGTCGGCAGGTTGCAGGTGGCAGTGAAGTTGAAGTTCTGCGGCCAGGTCACTGGCGCGCCCGCTGGCAGCGGAGCCAGGGTCTTGGTGATGGCGATGCTGCCGGTCGTCGGCACAAGGGTATTGGTGAACGCAGCAGGAGATTGGGCACCTTCGGAGATTGCTACGTTGATGGGGGCAGCAGGAGCGATTTCCCAACGGAAGCCGGAGATGGCGGTCGGGGCCTGTTCGGAAACGCTGCAGTTGGCACCCGCAGGGATGTCTGTGACGGTGGTGGTTTGTGTGCCGTCCGCACTGAATGACAGCGGGGGAACGGCATAGTTGGTGCCTGCCGCAGGTTTGTCACAGGTGACCGTGAACTGGAAGTCCAATGGCCAGGCCACAGGAGCCTGCGCGGGAAGCGGTGCGAGTGTCTTGCTGATCGCAATGCTGCCCGATTGCGCGGCGCAGGAGCCGGTAGGGGATATGGCGGCGTTGACCATGATCGAGCCTAGCCTGCCTACGGGTGGATTTCCTGGCAGAGCCAGCGGATTGACGTCGCTGATCGTGAAGATGCAAGCGCCATTGCCGCTGAAGGACTGTGCCCGGGGCACGATCAGGGCCGAGACATTGTTGATACGGGTGTTGTTGGCGACGTCCGCTGGGGTGGGCATCGTGATTGGGGGGCGAGGCGATGGGTCGCCGGGCGAGGCAGTTTGCGGCGGCATGTACAGCACGTTGTACGCGGGTACATTGTTTAGTGCTCGATAATCGAGCACCGTCATGGGGTTGAGTGAGGTAAACGAGCTTGCCAGGGGCGTGGCGCTGTTGAGAACGACGCTGCCAGGCCCAGCTCCTTGCGAACTATCGTTGAACAGGACGCCTCTTGAAATGCCCCAGCCAGTTGCCGCATTGATGATGGGACTGGTGATCTGGTCAATGTTAGGTGCGCATGCCGAACACTGATCGGGATACAGGAAGAAGGCATTGGCTGCACGGGTCTGAATCGCGGACTGCATTGCGGTCACGCTAGCAGCATTGAAGCCGCCATAAACAGCGGTCATCACCACAATGTCGTATTGTCCGCCACCGGGTGGAATGAAATCGCTGGCCGTGATCGTTGTGGGGTTGCCGCCAGCGCCTGTGATATCAAAGTTTTTTTGCGTGACATCTGCCGCAGAGCCGCCCAATGCAGTGACCGCTGCCACCATTTCGTTATAGGCACTGTTTGCATAGGTTTGACCGAAAAAGGTGCCTGACAACACATATGCATCGCCAATGATCAGCACCTTGGGCACCTGTGCTGCAGCGATCGATGCTGCTCCAGTCAAAAACACCAGCGACGTTAGCCGGAACACAGTAGACCAAGATTGCATGGTAACCCTCATTAAATATTTATGTAGCGGATTTATAGCAAAGTATTGATAGATTTGACAGGGGAGTAGACGCGAGACACCTTCGTTGTTGATTTATTCAATCAAGATGTATGCTTTGTGGGATGAATCTATGCGGGGCGCAGCGGAGTTGCAGCATAAAACCAGTCCAAGTTTTTGTCCGCATCCGCCTTTGTGGCTTGGCTGATCAAATTTGCATCGGCACTAGAATCCAGTTGTGTCATAGTGATCCCATGTCAGCGCAGCCTAAACCTCAAAAGCGCCGCACGGCAACGCGTGCATCTACTTTCAATAAGCATGAGGAAGAGCAAGTTGTGGAACCCAATACAGCTAAGTTGGTTCATGCCGCAAGGCAAAAACTGCCGCATGGTAGCTACGTAGTAAAGGCACTGAAAGGTAAAGAGGCCTTCGAGGCTGCAGTGGCTGCTGGAATCTTCACTCCAACGGGTCGCTTAGCAAAAGCCTATACCAGTGCACAAACACGGGCTCGCCGATCCGTTCCATGACGTCTTCACGAGATCTTCCCCAAGGCTACGAACCTAGAGTTCGATTGGCAGAAGGCTAGTTTTGCGGATAGTCGCTCCAGTAAACGCTTGCTGGTCGGCTAACTTCTGGATGGCTTGGACTTGCGTCTCGCTCAGGGGGCCGTCGTCGAGTTCATAGCGAACTTCCTCGCCGGCAGCAGATGGGTCTTGCTGAGGAATCTTAGGTAGGCTGTTCGGGGTCATAGTTTTCTATCCTATTGTTGACCGCAAGTCCGCGTTGAAGTGATGCAGCAGATACGGTAGATGGTCCGGCCAAGTGGGATCATCCATCCATCGAGGAATCTGAACATTACAGTAGCGCGGATCACCGCTTCTACATTGTAGTAACGTGGGCCTGAAAGGCGAAAGCCAGATCAACGGATCTGGCTTTCAAGTCGCGTTCAGGAGAGCAGAGTCGCCTGGCGCTTACACATCCCGGATAAGAGTTCAGAAACTCGCCACCCGGTCTCAGACAAAAATTGGAGCGCAATTTAATTGTCCAAATGGTTAGCCGCTACCTAACCTTCCCACTATTTGCTCTTTACAAGCCGACCATGGGCGGTGCTACGCGGACCTCATCATATGTTTAGAGAGCGAGGAGGCTCAAGCGCGCTCTAGGCCAATGGTAATCTGAATCAAGAGCGTGGGCAAGCTGTTGCGTCGATGCCCGCGGTGGGTGTTGCTATGACGCCAGACGTTCGGTCTTTCGGATCTCCGCTTTGCGTACGAAATACTGTCGGCAACCATCTATAGTGGGGCCGCTTACGATCTCGTAACCAACGTGGCGAGCCCAAGAGGGCGCTTGCTTGGGGGCAATGCCCGCCTCTGCAGCCAATGACTTGAGGCTGGTGAACGCCTCTTGAAATCGATCAATGTCACGCCGATGGAAATACTGCGGCGCCCGCGCGTTGGCACGAGTCTCTATGGGAGTGAGGAAGCCCTTGAGAACAAGCGAGCGCACCACATCCGGTTTGACACCAAGCGCCTTGGCTACATGAGTGATGTCGAGCTTGAGGTCTGAGCACCGTTGTACCGCGCGCCGGGTGGCGAGCCATGCAAGTACCTGGTCGGGTTGGATCAGTAGCCCTTCACCAAGTGTCTGAGAAGGCGGATGGGTGGTGCACTTCACCTCAATCTGGCGTGTCTTGATTGCTTGGAAAAATTCAGTGGTAGACGTGCGAGGTACATACGCCTTAAGGACTTTGCTCAAGGACGCCCATCGATCTGAGCGCGAGTCGACTGGTGTCGCCAACGCCAGTATCTGATCCTTGAATAAGCGAATTGAGGCAAGCCTGATCCCTCGTCCCAACGCAGTCAGTTCTTGCGCTGAAAGTAGCGCAGTGATGCGCGTAGGGTGCAGGCCTAGGACTGCTGACGCCTGCTTGGTCGACACTTCGTCACCAAGCTCTTTAATCATTCGCTCCTCGATTTCAGGCGCAATGACGTACCGCTTTCGGCCTCCTTCCGTTACGCGCACGGGTAACGCATTTTGCGAAGCTACCCGTTTGATACGCTCCACGGACAGCCCATGCCTCCCAGCAATCAGTTTTGCATTGCTCGTAGATCTGATTTGTCTGGAAAGAAGGGCACTTTCTTGCCCCTGAGTGTTCCTTACATAGGCAAGAAATTCGATCTCGATTCTGGCTCTCCAATCGGCATCACGGATTGAGCGAATCCGCTTAGCGAATGCTGGAAATGCGCTGCTTGCAAGTGCAATCTTGGCACCTGTCTGTGGGATACGGATGCGGCTGAGAAGAGCATGAAACCCCTTTGGCCATTCCACTGCCGCAGCCGATCCAAGCTCGATAAATTCAGCAATCTCTTGCACCTGTTTGGAGCTCGCGCGTTTGCCTGGCTTACCTTGCAAACCATGCTTGGCCAAAGAGCCCATCCACATCAGAACATCTGGATCAACTCTATCCACATAGAGGATCTTCCAAATTTGTGGGTCCACCGGAACACCGCAATGTGCTTGATACGGCTGGCCGCATCTACACGAATGGAGCCTACAAGTCGAAAAACTAAAAGGCTTCAGACAGTCCGGACATGCATCAATGAGCCAGCATTGATGCTGGTTGCAGATGGGAGGCCCGCTCTGCCACGCGGCGAACCAATAAGCACCTGGCTCGAACAAGCAGTGGGGACAGATGCGCAGTCGTTGGTGAAGTCCTTTTGTGGCATTCGTAGCGAGCCATTTAGGCTCACACAATCCGTTGGCATGAGCAACTCGCAGTAGGAAGCCCACCTCTGACTCCAGTGGATATTTGGTTGGACGAATGAGCATGCTAAGAGCGCTTCTCGGCGTCGAGCTGACGAGTGCGGGCTGCCAACTCGGTTCGGATTGATCGTGGGACCTTGATGCCCTCTAAACCCGGACACCTGGGGTCATGCCAGACAAGCACCTTCCCCATCGAGACGCTTGAGAGTAGCTCTTCGATGGCTTGTTCATGGATTCCTTGGTAGAACGCCGGCTCGTTGAGCGAAAGGGCAGTTTGCCCTTCAAATGGATGTGCGTGACGCGTGAGCTTTTCCAGCATGCCTTCCATCTGGCTGCGCAGAAAGAACTGGTGAGGACCAGCCTGCCAGGCTCGCAGGAATCCACATCGACGTAGAGCCATCAGGAGCGGCTGGCAGTGCCCGAGTTGCAGGTAGCGAATGGCTTCGATTGGCATGCAGATGTCTGCGGCCACCAGCTCAAGAGAAACAGCTTTATGAAGCTTGAATATGCGACCGTGTTTTGGACGCTCTCGTACCGCTTGGGTGATGGCTGCATTAAAAATGCCCAGTAGAAACTGCCTCTTTTCTGCGGAAACGTAGAGCTCCTCTATCCGTTGTCGCAACGATGCGCTGTCAACGGCACTCTGTCTGTCAGGTGCTAGAGCATCAGAGCCTGTCGCCAGGAGCGATTGCAGCAGGGACAGCCATCGGTCGAGAGGCAGCTCGCGCATGACCGACCGTTGGATCTCTTCGGCATCCACTACCTCATTGAGAAATCGATAGGCCGCAGCACGGTGGAGCGAGCTTGGCAATCTCACTAGCAACTCATCGATACCGTATTTGGATGCGCATATGTCCAGGTCAATTGACTTGGCCCAACGGTCCACTTGGGCAAGGAATGGTTGTCGCTGGGTGCCACCATCTTCTGGTCTGACATATGCCATGCGCTGTAGCAATGTTGCGATGAGTGTGCTTGCAGCGAGCTCCTGCGAGCCCACTTCCCGCTGTTCATTTATCCAAGGCCAGATGGATTGGAAGACTCTCCATTCATCATCACGATAGTTGGCGTGACAGGTGTTGGCCGAGCGGAATGTCGGATCATCAAGGCTTGAATAGATGGCCTCAAAGCTACAGCGCTTGTTATCCACGCCGCGCGCAGGCTTGAGCAACGTGTGATGCACGTGGCAGACTTCCACGAGCTTTATCCTCCATGCCTGCTTGATGTAGCGGTTCTCCCATATGCAATGGATGCATGCGGAGGTGGAATACTCTTTTCCTCCGTACTTCCAGGCCCAAGCTGGTAGCGGATGACCGAACGCATGGGTGCAAACTTTTTGTCGGGGCAAGAGTGGTTCCAACTCTCTGCGTCTGATGCCATTTTGCGCGGCAACACGACCATGAAACCCAATGACGCACTCATCCCATTTTCGTGCCGGCCGCACTAACAGCGCTGTCCCGGATGCAGGCTGCAATTTCTGCAACTCATCCACGTTCGGCCTCCGGTGCAAAAGGCTCTCCTTCGCGAGTAAGTGCGATCCCATTGAACTCGGGATGGAAGGGGTTGCGCTCAGGGGTTGCGCGCTTGTAGATCATTTTCACAAAAGCCTGCGCAAGAGTCTGTCCATCGATCTTTGGATTGGGTTGCTGGGCTGCAATGAGCACTGCCCCTCGTAACAAGCCACAGATTGACCTAAGACGACCATCTGTAGCAAAAGCGAATTGACGAGTCACAGCAGCATCGCCAAGGTCGATGCACGGTAGGGGCGACAACATCCTTTCAAAGCTTCTGAGAACCTTTGAAAATAACTTGATGTCTGCACCATTTGCAGACAGAGCATGAATGGTCACTTGTTCTCCAAATCTACTGCGCAGCTGATCGTTTGTCGCAAGTAATTGCTCTGCGCGCGGAATGCCCGCGAGCACAATCACGGGTCCCCCTGGTCGGCACAGCTGTTTGATCCAATCCCCTACGTAATAGTGCGTTCTCACTCCTCCGCGATCCACTAGGTGATTGACTTCGTCGAAGATGATCATGCGGGTCTTGCAACCAACGATCAATGTTCGCAGCTGAATGGTCCGTTGAGCTTCATCGCCTTTGTTCCAAAAGGGCGAACCCATTTCGCGCAGAACAAAGCCAGCCAACGCTTTGATCGTCGTCCTTGCTAGGATCTCGACATAAACCACAGGTACTTCCGTCCATTCCGCATGGGCTACGCTAGGGTGAAGCTTGGAGAAGTGTTCCAGTAGGGTGCTTTTGCCGGTACCTGAAAGTCCCGTGATCAGCAAGTTCTCCGGCTCCCCTGGAGATAACGCTGAGTGCAGCTTTTCCTCCAGGGTGTTCAATAGGTTTATGACCTGGGGAAACTTGCCAAATGCGCTGGAAATTTTTTGATCAATTTGGCTGAAGTTAATTTGACTGGTGTGCAGAGTGGTCACAGGCCCGCCTCCAGCTCAAGCATTTCGAAAACATCGAGCTCATCGCCATGACGTGTATCAACATCTACTTGAACATGACGCGTATGCGTGTGGTCTTGATGCGACGGCAAGCGCTTAGGGGCGCGGAAACTGCTGCTGTTCATTCCAGCCAGACGTGAGCCTGCTTTTCGCTCCTTTAGTTTGTTTGACTTCCGTGCGTCATCCTGCATTTGGTTGAGAGTCGCGCCTGCGGAAGCTCGTATCGCCCGGTTCTCCGGGAGATCCTGAGCGTGGCGTTTACGCACGGCTTGTGCCTGCTCAAGGCTGAGACCACTGAACTCAGGCTCAGAATTGAACGCCTTGATGGGGCGCTCATCGAGCGGATCCCAGACAAAGATGTAGCCGACATCCCGGCGTGGCCACTTAACTTCCACCTTCTGGTTCGCGGGTAGCATTCGGCGCAACTGCATGAGCTCTGTGGAGGTATATCGGAAAGTGTTGAGATCAATCCCATAGTGCTGCAGTGCCGACTCCTTTCGTTCGGCGAATTCGAAATCCACATGATCGACGTCGCACTTCAGCTTTGGGGGAAATGCCTTTGCAGACTCGTTCCACAGATCCAGCGGGGTCTTGTTCCTAAGGCCCCGGTGGGGGCGACGATGGTATTTCTGCAGCAGCCAGACATGAAGAGCCATGTCCAGCTCTTCAAGGGTGAAGGCAGCTTCTTTTTCAGAGTTCACGCCCTGTCGTTGTTCATATTTCGCAAACGTCGTTCCCGGCAGTTGATGCACAAAAGAATAGTTGATGGTTTTTAGCAGGCGCTCGACGAAAGGCTTGTCGTTAGGCTGCCGGGACTGGGCGAACTCGCCAACGATGCCGAGATTGAGCAAGGCATCGGTTAACGCATGGGAGTGGAACTCTCTGCCGTTGTCCATCAGCAAGCGCTCAAACCAGCCAAAGCATGGCCAGGTCAGCATGAGGTCTGCAAACCTGCCCTCTCGAAGATAGGTCTTGGGCAAGAGCGCGTGGCGCAATGCGGAGAAAACTGAGTGGGCGCCGTAACCATCAAGAGACAGATGAAAGCCCAGTACCACCCTTGAGTACCGGTCAATGATCAGCGTAAGAACGGGGCGCCCAATGACATTGCCGTTTTCATCGACGATGAGGATGTCTAGTGGCGTGTGGTCAATCTCACCGAGCTCCAATATCCGTTTGGTCCGCCGTGCAACGCCGTGGTTGGCAAACCTTCGCTCGGCTTCTCTAATCCCATATCTGGCTACGGCCACCTCGAACTGCGGAAGCGATGCAAGCCTGCGCTGCAAGGTGCGTATAGATGGGGCAGTCAGTCGATCGTGCTGAGTCAGGAATTTATTTCTGATGTTGATCTCTGCCCGGATGCAGTCCAAGATAGCTTCAGCAGTCCAGACGTGGCTGCGATCGAGGGTCTCCTCGATCTTTTGATGAATGATCGCTTCGACCGGAGCTGGTAGTCTGCTTTTGTTGGCACCTCCACAGTTTCCTATCCGACTCAGCAACCCAGAAATGCCATCGGCTCGATATTCCCCTAGCCAGCGGTAGACGGTGGACGCATGCGGCGGGATCTGCTCGCCACGCTCATGAGCGATTTGATCGATGGCTTTTTGCAGCATTGCTCGGCTCCCGCAAGTGGCGAAGCGCTCATTGAGCTGGGTCACGTACGCGATGTGCCGGTCAGAATTGAACCGCCCAAACGGAGACATCTTGTCAGCACGCACAGCTGCGCCATGCTCATTGCCATGGACACGCATGTGCCTGACAGTAACGGCGAGCTTCAGATCTCCCGTAACGTACTTCTGAACCAACTCTTGTGAGCCGACGATGACGGTGGCACCGGATTCCTGGTTTTGAAGCAATACCTGCTCATCATTGGTCACACCCAGGAACTTGCACGCTATGTCGTCGAGGTAGACAGTCTTCTTGTTGTCGAAGGGAAGTTCGTATTGCATAACTTCTCCTCAGGCAACTTGGGCAAGCGTTTCGTCAGGACCACGGCGCATCAAGCGTGTTAGCAAGGCATCGCACTCCTCGCTTGCCTTACGCCAGCGCTCTAAAAATTCCTCTGAGCACTCATCCACATCCAAGCCTGGTACGCCGGATTGAAGTTGCCTGCGTGTGCCAAAACGAGGCCATGGTCGAGCTTTTAAAAGCTGCTGGACCTCGTCTTGTGTTGGCCACTTCTCAATGTCTGAAGAGAGAATCGTTATGAAAGGAATGCGCTGCCCTCGGAGAGATTGGCTAATCGACCGGTAACGTGTCTTGGATTTCTGACTTTTGAGAAAGGGAAGGCCTTTGATCTCAATGATTACTTTGCCATTTGCAGTTTCGATCTCTACGTCGGGTGTGTAGAAAAAATCTTTGGTATCCGCGCCGCCGGATAGCACCAACACATAGGGATGAGTCCTCAGCCGAAGGACTGCTGAAGAGACTTCAAGAATTCCTAAGGCGGAGGCCTCCAAATTCGACTCGAATTTCTCCTTGCGAGAACGCGATTTGAGGCTGGGGAAAAATCCTCGAACGTTGCGCCCAGAACGAGTAACAACCTTTCTTGGCGAACGAGGGGAGGTGAGAGTTTCAATGCGTTCCGATATTTGAGCTTCGGTAATAGGCCAGTTAATAAAAATATTAGGCATGTAGATATCCTGCGTGCTCATTTCTGAGCACGAATGTTTGCTAAAGGACAAGTACATGCCTCCCCTGGCGAACGGGGGAAGTTGACGCTGACGGCGTAATGAGGGAGACTTCAGGTGCGACCCGGTGAAGCTCCCAGCGAACCGAGGCAGCGGCGGGTACTCGTGAGGGTGCTCGCCGTTTGTCTTTTATGGGCTCATCTTTAGCTCCGATCGGGGGTTTTCGAGAAGGTTCTTGGCTGTGATGCACTCTTGGATCAATGATGTGATTTTCATCATCTCCCTCTCTGAGAGTGCTGCCTTTGCTTGAAGCACGAGCGACACCAGCTCGGCGCTTTGCTCACCGTAACGCTGGGCAACCAACTCTACAATTTGGTCATGGGCAGCAAGCCCCTTGAGTTGTTCGATCTCTTCAGATCCAGTCGCAAGCACCCGGCCCAGACGCTCTACCTGTCCGAGGCCTGCCACTCTTCTCCCATTCTCAATTGCACACAACACTGATTGGGATACATCAGCTCGTTCGGCAACGGTTCGCTGACTTCGACCTCTACGGATGCGAAGTTGACGAATTTTGTCGGGGATGAGCAACAGATTCTTGGACATTTGTAGTCCAAGGATAGCTGAACGACTGTCCAAAATAAATCAAAATTATGCTTCTGTTGCATGAGATTTAGCGTTTCTAATTTACTACTAGAAAATCTGGTTTGCTGGAGTTTTGTAAGTGTTTGAATTCTTTTGCGCATATAAACCGACGCAACAGGGATTTTTCACTATGTGGTTAGATTTTTGTTTAAATTTTTTTGTTGTTAATATGCACGGTCCGCTAGGACCTTTGCTGATACCTAAACGTTGCTTCTGTTGGATCACGTCACCCGATAGTTGCCAGATTTGAACCTAGGCCTTAGGTTTAGTGGGAGAATGCGCGTTGATCTATCTCTTTGCAGCTCTAGTTCACTACTCTGTTCGAGATTTTTGAGGTGGAACGTTTCGATGAATGACACGACCTTGATTGCATGCGTACTGTCTCCACGTGCTGTCAATGCGTTGGCGCGGTGTGGCATCAAGACAGTCGACCAGATTAGGTCAAGCTACCCGCATGGCCTGCTGCGTGTTCATGGATTTGGGATGCTTTCACTTCGTGCAGTGGAGACCGCTTTTTTCCCTGGTGAAAGATTCGAGCCCGAGTTTGGAGTGCCTATGGGCTCGCGCACCACTTCTGTCCTAAGCGAGGAGCTTGCCGAGCATTTGCGATCGGCACACTCTTGCGAATTTGGCAACTTCAAGTAGATCTTGCGTTTTCGAAGAAAGGCGGAAGGGGCAGTTTTGCGAATGCAGCACTGACATGCGAAATATGATGTCAACTTCTAGGAATGGGTTGAGACCATGCGCATTGCGCGCAGGCTAAAGGCATTTGTTCATGTAGTAACATCTCGCACAACTTCTTTCGTATCTATAGACGCATGTTTGAGACAAAAACCTTTGAGGACCCCATTGTCCTCGACCCGGCAATTCGTGCGCGATGGGCGTTTCTTGAGACCAGTTCTGCAGCGGCTGTTTTGCGTGCCGTTTGTCCTCAAGAGTGGAGCGATATCACCAGCGTGCTAAGAAATTTTCAACTGGTTCCGAGCCAATGGTTGCGTCCGGGAGGCAATCGTGGGAGCGTTGCCAAGGAAATTGATGGTATGTTTGGTCAGTTGGGCTGGCGAGAGATGCGCTTAGACCTAGTCACTCAAGGTATTCTGATTTCGAAAGGTGGCAAGGAAGAAGGCCGCTTGCCTGCTCAGTACCAAGAAGGCTATTTAGTCGATAACTTCAAGGGGCGAGTTGTTGTTGATATTGAATGGAACGCCAAAGACGGTAACCTTGACCGCGATCTGTCTGCTTACCGCTCTTGGCACGAGGCCGGTGTAATCTCCGCCGCCGTACTGATCACACAGGACCGAGTGAAGCTCAAGGAACTCGCAGAGCGTTTGTGGGTTGACTACCAAGATGCTCAGCCCGAGGGTATGCGAAATGCCAAACTACCTATCGATTTGGCCACCTCGACCACGACTAATCTAGAGAAGGCTGAACTGCGGGTGAAGCGGGGCGTGATGGGCACTTGCCCACTTCTGGTGGTGGCGGCAACCCCAAATACATGGGATCAAAAGCCTTACACGCTGTAGTGTGCCGCTGTGGCTGATGGCTTAGCAGCGTTTCTACCTCTGGGGCGCAATTCTGTCTGGGCGGCAATCAGCAATGAGCGAACGCGCTGGATGGAGTAACCCGTGTCGGCAGCAATCTGGCGGACGCTTTGCCCTTGTTCGTACTGTGCACGTAAGTTGGCGCCGATTGCCTCAGCCCGATCTTTGCTGATGTGTTCGTTGGGTACGAGCAGTGGCAAAATCTCTCCACCTTCGTATCCTTTGTGTACTACGCCACGGGGTGTCACCTCAGCTGCCGACTCATCGCCCCAAGCCGTCCAGCCTGGCTGTGGATGTCGGGCAAAAAGCTCCAGAAATGGCCCAGGTGAGCATTCTTCTATAAGTCGGTACTGCTCATCAGGCTTGCGGGAGTGTTCTCGTTTGCGCGTCTCAATCATGTTGACTTGCGAGCGTCCAGGAGCTAGGGTTCGCATTGAGCCTCTCACTCCAAACAGCAGCAACTCAGTCACATTGCGAAAGTAAAAACCGACGCCTCTTCCATCTGGTCCACCATCTATGCGACGCTTGGCCCAGACGATGTTGGACACATATCTAAAGCCCCATGCCTCCATCACTGTCAGTCCGTCGGGCAGCATTGCGTTGGGTACCCACAGGTAAAGATGGGCATTTGGAGCGAGCACATCCCGCACGCCCAGTGCCATGATTGAATCTAGTGGCATGGTCGAATAGCGATCTAAGCGTCGATGCTCCGGCGCAACCTTGCCAGTCCGGTTGGCAAAGCGCCATGGCGGGTCTGCCAAAACTGTAGAAAACCCACCAGCAATGTGGGGCAACGGGATGGCATCGCTCTCGGCACGTAAAGGTTGAGCAGTCATACGCAGAGCGTAACAGAAAAATAGATCTTTTAATAGATCTTCAAGCTCTTCAAAGCGTATGATCAGCATCATTCTTTGTCTGGTGCTCAGTTCGGGCAGCCTGCGTATGACTGGTCCTGCAACGAACGAACCCTTACGAAGTACAATTCCCAGCGATCTCTGGGGAACCTTTATAAAAATGAAGATCGCAATAGTTAAAGAGTATGTATGGATGATTTTAACGACTGCATGACCCTTCCCCCTTGTCTGACCTTACTCAGATCGGATTATTGCGAGGAATCAGCAATCACCCCTAGATCCTATCCCCAGGTCATTAAATACATGGGGTCAAAGGCGGCACTGCTTTCGTTTATTGCAGAAAGTATCTCCAGAATCCATGTGCCAGATCGGCCAATAGTTGATCTATTCGCGGGTGCCTGTGCGATCTCTGGCGGCTTTGGTAACGTTGCAAAAATCATTTCAAATGATATTCAGAGCTACTCCGCTTCCATTGCCAGCACGTATCTACACCGTGCTCAGGTGAGTGATGACATTGCGCTTGTGACACTAGCTGAAGTGCTGGCAAAAGATAAGCTGCGTTACTTGCCTTCCGGGCTTGCCCATGCAGATGACTGCACGCTAGAAGAATTCAATGCGGTCGAAGACGCTAATAAAGCGCTACTGAATCTAGACCTAGATTTCCCATACCACCTTTTTACCCGTGCCTATTCTGGCACATGGTGGAGTGCGGAGCAATGCGTGTGGATTGACTCAATCCGCCAAGCTTTAGACATTCTGAGGGAAAGTGGAAGCTACACCGAGGCGGACTATCAACTCGGCCTTACATGTCTTATGCATTCCATGGCGTATACCAGCCAAGGTACCGGCCATTACGCGCAATATAGAGATGCGAAAACTGAAGCATCTATGAAGGACATCGCAAAGTACCGCAAGCAGTCTGTCGCGAGTTACTTTAGTCGAAAGTTTTCTGCAGTTTTGGCCTGGAACAAGGAGCATGTAGTTGATTTGGGCCACCAAAGAACCACGTTAGACTACAAGGCGTCTTTGGCTGCACTGCCCAAGTCGCTCGTCTATGCTGACCCGCCTTATGCATTTGTACACTACAGTCGCTTCTATCATGCTATAGAAACAATAGCATTGTATGACTATCCAGCTCTACAGACTAAAGGCGGTGGTGTCGTGAAAGGTCGGTACCGCTCAGACCGCCATCAGTCACCTTTTTGTATCTCCACTCAAGTTCGTGGAGCTTTTAGAGATATGTTTGATGGCGTGAAAAGCACCCACAGCGATCTGCTGTTAAGTTACTCCAACACCGGCATGATTGAGATTGATGAACTGATCGACTTAGCACGCCAAGAATTGGGCTCACGCTACGCTGTTACAGTCAGCACCCATGACCATGCACACATGACTATGGGGCGCAAAGATGATAGGACTCGCCAAGTTGTTGAGTCGTTGATCGTGGCGAAGCATGTTTGATGAGTTAGCTTGACGCTGCTCGGATGCGGTAGTCAATCATTTGCATGGGCATTTGAATGTGGGAGCTTCTGCAATCTCCTTTATAGAGCATTCATATGACCCAAACCTGAAATTTTCGCCAAACCAATACAGCTGTTACCGCTAATGCACTGTTCTCAAAAAAGCACCAAAGGTATAAATTTCGGTGCTTTTTTAGGGTGTAAATCCTTTACATCACTCGGATTGAGTCAGATTGACGCTTTAAGGATTTTTTCTCATCAGTTTCGCTATCCATGCTGAGACAGTTTTTTCTGCAAGGGTTGCCATTAGTAAGATACCTATTTCAAGGAGCACAGAGCGTTGGGGTGAAGACGGCTTTTTTTCTTGCGGCTTAATGTCGTTGAATCTCTCGTAGACTAATGCGTCAAAGAACGCGGCAGAAATGATTTTGTCGATAGGTAGTATCAAGCGGTAGTCGCCTGCATCGTTGGCTTCACTGAAGATCTGGTCGTAGTGGGTCGTCAGGTTCAGTTTGCCATCATCGTCACGATAGCCACTCACCAGCGGAAGCATGGCGATTGCTTTTCGGCTAGAGCGCGGTTCCGCCGTTCCGATAGGTTGTCCCGCGTAAACTTTCCCGGTCGAAAGGGTGACTGAGATCATTTTTTGCCCCGAGATGGCATCGACCAGCAGGCCTTCAAACTCATCTTTAGCTGCCGCTTCTTTTAGCGCCGCGATGCCCTTAGTCCGCATGAGCCGGTTGATGAGCATTGGAGAAAATCGACCAACGAAGATGGAGAACAGGCAAATAATCGAAAAATTGATTTGTCCTCTTGCCTGCTTCTGCTCTTTAAGCATTGGTGCGAAGATGTCAATGATGAATTCCTGAATTAAGTCTAGGAAGTTGAATAGGCTTATATGGTCCTTCGCCGTCTTGAGCAGCATAAACAGGATGACAGAGACGAGGAAGCATACTAGCCCATAGTAGGCGGCCGTGAAATAAAAGCGGTGGCCGTCTTCTCGGGCCACTTCGAACTTGATGAAGTTGACCTCTTTGGCAAAAAAATATCCCCCAACAAGGGGGAGTAGGAGCAGTAGCGCGACCTCCAATTTATGTCACTGCACTTTCTTGGACTGCAGCAGCCTTTTCTTTGGCTTGGCGTAAGCGCTTAACAGCCTCGCGTTGTATTTGGAACGCTTTGGTCTTGACGACTTCGTTGGGGTCCACCCAGAGGCGACCCGTGTCAGTGATATGTAGGGTCACGACTACCTCACTTGTGGAGGCCTTGGTCAGCGGCTTCTCTTTATTGAATATGTCCATGAATTTCATGTGGTTCTCCTTGATCTACCCGGCTGTGGGGGGCTTGGCCGGTGTAGCGACGGTGCGCTTTAGGTCGGGAGGGCCTGTGAACAAACCTGCGATTTGTGGCAATGAGTTGACTATTGCGTCTGACCTATTATGGGGGTTGCGGAATGTGGATGCAAGGGTTGGGCAAGCTGAGAAGAGGCCTTTGTCTTGTGGGATCGCTGTGTCCGACGGTGTGATTTCCCGTGGCATGGCCTAGATTTGCGAATCATGCACAGGCTGCCCAGCAAGTTCCAACCCTGCAATTCCTTACTGATCTGCATCCGAACACCTCAGTTTGGCTGGAACAGTTGAAGGTGATCCCGGCTTTTTGCTAGGCGGTGACGTAGTGCTTTCTCGCCTGAGGAAAGAGAGTTCGTTAAGCTGCACAAGTATGAGTACAGCGTGGGACACATGTGCAAGGTGATGCAGGTCCACCCCAACGGCCAATACGCGTGGAAGACTCAACCGTTGAGCCCTATGGCAAGAGACGATGAGCGCCTGCTGTGGCTGCTCACGCAAGCGTGGCTGGAGAGCGGTGACGTCTACGGTTATAGTAGGCATGGTAGCCATGCATCTGGCATCTGGGTCTGTTGTTGATAGCTGCTTGTCCGGCTGCTCTTTGAGTTGCTACTTCACCTCATCGAGTGCCTGAAATTGTTTGCGAAGCAAGGCTATCTTGTCTTGGAGTCGGGCGGTCCGCGTCTCAAGATCCGCAGGCTACGTGCGATCTGCTGTATCCAGATCTGCCCGGTAGCGCTGAATGCTTTCTTCGATCTGCTGTTTGCGCTTGTCGATCTTGCCCAAGGTTACGCTCTTTTTACGGGTGTTGACGGCTTTGAACTTGCTGTCATCAATGGGCGTTGTTGCATAAATCGGCCATAGGCCGAGACATCCCCAAACCCAAATGGATTTACGCAGCAGCGACCGTTTGGGGGCGTGCCCAGCGCGGTAAATTGATTGAGGATTGACGCTCGAATATTGAGCTCGGCCACCTGGCGCTCAAACGTCCGCTATTCGGTAGCAGTCGCCCGTTTGTCTGTTCTTAGAGTGAATTGAATTTTTTTCACTGAAGATTGAACTCGGAGCGGTTTGGGTTCAGCCTAAGTAGGGTGTTGTTGCATAAATCGACCTAAACGGTAGCCGCCAAGCTGTAGAGTTAGCCCAAGAGCGACTTCAATAGACTCTAAGGTCATACCCTACTAACCTTTCGCGGTAGATCACCAAGTCTACTTCTCTATAGTTCATCGGGTAAAAGGCTTTTTTTGCAGATCGTCACTCCAGTAAATGCTTGCTGGTCGGCTAGTTCTTGTATCTTTCTGACTTGCTCCTTACTCAACGGATGGTCGTCCAATTCATATCCCGATGAATCGTCATCGTCAAAGGAATCCTGTTGGGGCGTGAGCGGTTTGCTGTGTACAGTCATAGTCACTAGTCCTAATTCAGGCCTTTAGCCTTTGGATGCCCCGATGATGTAGCTCCTCTTTGAAGCGTCCATTCGTATGAGATAGACAAAGCGCCAGAACTTTTTGTCATTCTCTCCAGATTCGAACTGGTGGTTTAACAACACCCAGACCTGGTGTCCCCGACAGCGAGAGTAGTATCTCCCCTTTGCTCAGGGGGCGTGCAGTGCTCAGAGAGCAATCCTCAGGACAACATTTTGGTGATCCACAAGCACGAGGTGCGCCACACTATCGGGATGACACCCCTTAAGTAGCAGAAAGGCCCGACCCTTCACGCCCATCACCCACGAAGTTGAAGTAGGTGAGTCACACTTGGCTACATCCGCAGCACCAGCGTCCGCTCAGCGAGTCAAATTGGAGAAGCCCGTTGGCACACATGTTGTGAAGGCTCTCAAGGGTGAAGAGGCATTTGAAGCAGCAAAGGCAGCTGGCATCTTCACGCCAACAGGCCGTCTTACAAAAGCCTACCGCCCGCGCCTCAGATGATAGCGCCTCTAAAAGACAAATGAGCGCTGGGTTGGCAAGCGCAACACATGATCCGCCTTCAATTTCACACGAGCTTTGGACGCGTCTCCCGCCTCGTCTTGAACAATGATGTCGCCGGTCTGGTGCAGCTCAAGTATGGTTGCTTCAACCATACTCCTCGTTGCTGGTGTTGTGTTGATCAGCTTGAGAAAAAACTGCTCAAATGTCATGCCCTCAGCTCCTGCAAAAAGCATCTCAGGGATCTGAGACATCATTGTTTCCTTGCTCACGATTGCCGCCAAGTCGCTAAAGTCGAACCCCATCTGCAACCGGTTTTCATCGTCAATCTTGCCTGTGTAGCCCGTGCTGAACATGTGAAAGCCCGCATGACCGTAATGAGCAAAGTTGTTGTGATGTCGCCAGTGGGTCGTCGCCATGACGTCTCGTGCTTTCCAATGCTGTGAGAGATGCAACAGCCAAAAATCTCCATGACCACGCTCAGGCCTGATGAAGAATGGCGTGTAAAACTGCGCAGAACACTGGTTGGTCAAGCTTTGATAGAGAGATGACTGCAGCTGCACCCTCCAACGCGGTGTTTGCTTGAGGTCATCGAGATCACTTGCGCGGATCGAAGAATTGATTCCGGTCGAAAGCTCAAACGAGGCGAGGTTTTTTCCATCCAAGTAGTTGAGCAGGCTGTCGATGTAAAAGGTTAGAACTACCTCTGCATGCTTGAGTTTTGCGAAGATTTCTCGCAAGCAATGCATGGGTACATTCACGTACCCGTATTGATCAAGTACAAAAAGTGCCCGGCCTGATCGTGGACTTCGGGCATTTGCACGACCGATTGCAGCATCACAGTGATCTGCAAATGTCCCCTTGACAAGCTTTATGCTGCCGTTTGCGAGACCGCCTCCGTAGCCTCGCTCTTCCAGGATATGACGCAAATAGCTTAAAGCCAAGCCGCTTTGGTCAATACAGATCAGTTCAACATCAATCTGGACGGGCTTGCGACGTTCCTGTCTAACATTGATGAGCAACTCAGCTTCGCGGATAGCTTCCAGGATGACCAACGGAGATCCTGGAACCTCTTTCCCTGACTCGTTGATGTAAAGTCCCCCACCACAAAATCCGTCTACGATGGTTAGCTGGATTTTGTCCTGCTGAGGCAGTGATACCAGCGTCAGAAAATAGTCGACTAGATAATTGCGCAAAAGTGCGTGCTTAACTTCGCTGTGCCGCTTGAGCAAAGGGGGCGGGTTCCCCAACATCCAGTCGTAATGTGGCATTGAATGGTGCGCTTATCGCACTCTGATGAAATTTTCAATGCAATATGCCAGCGAGGCTTTAGAGAATCAAGCCCGCTGTGGCGCAGCACTGACATGATGAACGACAGTTACCGGCATCTCATCCCAAGTTCGCCCGTTCAATTCGCGTCCATTGGCGGCTTTTGCGCGCTTTTTTCCGTCAGCGCCCCAGCCCCCCCACTGTTTGAAGAAGAACGCCACTCCTTGCTCTTGGCATTGCTCGCGTACCGCCTCAGCCCACTCTGTTTTCATAGGGCGTGCCTTGGGCCCGGACTCTCCTCCAACGATGACCCAGTGGATATCCTTCAGATTGAGCTCGCCAACATCAGACAGGAGCGGCTCAACCGACAGGAAACGAATGGTAGCAGGGACATTGCGAAGGTGATCTATGCGAGGAACGCCATACTTGCGGTCTTCTACAGATACGCCAAGCCATGCATTGACTGGGACCGGGCGCTTGCGAAAATATCTAGCCATCCGCGCAGCACGCTTGGTCAAGATCTGGTAGGTGTGATGCGGCGTTTGCGCAATCACCTCGAAAACTTGGTCAATGTATGAGTCTGGCACTCGATCATGGAAAAGATCTGACATCGAATTGACGAAGTAGACAGTGGGCTTCTTGCGTTTGAGTGGATCGCTGAGCCGATCCGGCAAGATGGTTAAGGCAAAGCCGTTCTCATAGCCTGGTGTGCCCATCGCATTCAAGCGCTTGGACATGGTCTCGGCATAACAATTCTTGCACCCAGGAGAGATCTTGGTGCACCCTACAGTCGGATTCCAAGTTTGCTCAGTCCACTCGATTTTGCTGCTTGTTGTCATGGCAATGTTCCCTAGGTTGCGAGCTTAGCCTGAGCTTTTAGCGATGGCTTATAGCTACGAACAACACCCCTAACTACACCAATGATGTTGAGTGTCTTTTTTGCACGCACCCTTCTATTGCTTTGATCGCGTGCGACTAGGATTGGTGAGCTGGCGTCAATTCTGTATTCCTTGATCGTATAGCTGCCATCGATCTCAGCGACAACGACATCTCCACTTATGGCCTGTTTGCTCGTTTCAACAACGGCAACATCGCCGCTGAGAATTCCTGCATCGACCATTGAGTCTCCACGCACTTTCAAAAATACAGTTTTTGAAGGAGTGGTGCTCAACAACTGGCTAAGCGCTTGAGCTTGAACTAGCCCAGTCGCATTGCCGTCACTGCCAAATCCGGCCCGAACTTCATCATCATTGAGCTCAATGCTAAAAAAGCTGGGCCCCGGCGCCAACCGTCCACCAATTGATTTTTCAAGATGACCCGAGATGATCAATCGTTGAGTCAGCTTGAAAGCAGCATTCTTTGCTTTGAAGCCTAGAGCCCTGGCTATCTGGCTGTATGACGGGATGCAACCAACCCGAGCGTAAAGGTCACGAAGACAACGCAGATGGACGAGGTCATTGTTTTTTCGAGGCATGCTGCATTTTAGTGAACTATCGTCCACTTATCAATTCAGCAACGCGAAAAGTGTCAGCATCTCATTTCCATGAGATCTGTCGCATGGGCTTAGCCAGGGAAGAGGTCAAGATTGCCGCTACGGGCAATGTCGTTCCAGATGCGATCGGGGAGCGGATGCCGAGAAAAGAAGACCAGGCGATAAATAGATCGTCCTTTGCCGTCAGTGACCAAGGGCATCTGCCCGCTGATCTTGAACCCCAGGTCCGCGATTGCTTTGCACCAAGCGTCGAAGAACCAGGCAGGCAAGCTCGATTTAGACAGCTCTTCGATCGGCACTGCCGAGCGCCATCCTGGAAGAGCATGATCAAACCGGTCTCGCTTAGGATCCATCTCCATGTCGATGTTGCGGGTCAGATCCATCAAGCTGAAGTGCACAGCGAAGTCCACATGCTGCAGTTTCGCTAGCTGCTCGATTATTGAGAACGAGAGGAACTCTAGATTGTAAGGATCGATGTACGCGAGTGCTAGAGCGCCAAACGGGACGGCCTGAACCATCTGGATCACTGACTCTCTTGCTGGCCCTATGAAACTTTGAACATTTGCCCCCTCCGCTTTTAGCCTCAACTCGTTGGCAAGAGCTCGTTCAGCCTCAATGTCACCTACTAAAAGCTTGGTGAATGGTGCACCTGACAATACGGACTGTTGAAATGCGGCCACAGAGCCACCGGCTCGGGTGAAGGCTTCACCTTCAACCTGGATACGGCCAGGGCCACAAAAGGGGTCTATCAACACGCGCTGCTTGAACTTCTTGCGAGCCTCTCGTGTCGCATCAAGATATCGAGTTAGATAACGATATTTCTCATCAACCACCCAGCGGCCAACGCCCCGACCGTGCGCGCCGCGCTCTATGACAAGATCTGGAAAGGGATCTTGCGCTAAATCATTGGATTTCGTGGTCATTGAATTATTTAGTCCCGATGTTTTTATACAAGGCCCGAATGCTAAGCATATCAGCTGTTTGCGGAGATAGCCAACAGCTCTTCTTCCGAGGCAAGACTTGCAACTTTGAAACTTTCGCTCATTCTTTCCGAATAGGCTGAATGTGCAAAATTCATATTCAGCACTCAATGAATCATCTCGCAATGCATCAAACATCAGTAGCGAAAAATGGAATATTGGCAATGAGCGAGAAATTAGTCAAAAATAAGTATTATTTGAGAATGATAAAGTTCGAGGCTCAAGAGCAGCATCTGACATTCGTGAAATAGTGTAGGAGTGGGCTTCCCCCAGTTTCCCGGACGCTTTGCCTAGCCCTTTAAACGTTGCCGCTCCTCGAATTGAACCGGGCTAAGGTAGTTCAATTTTGAGTGTTTCCTGAACGGGTTGTAGAACCGCTCAATG